>Ga0118677_10002788_pt2 | contig 32725 bp, 33 predicted proteins | sample AliMusrvi5mmetaG_FD_86154 | JGI IMG/M metagenome (GOLD analysis project Ga0118677, IMG submission 86154) | reverse complement strand
TTCTTTTAAAGAAATATATTTTAAAGTTTTCTGAAGTATTATTACATAATGAGTAGTGAATAACGAAGCCAGATAGTATGAAAAAAACCATTACTGCCTCTTGTCCGAATCGAAAAGGGAATCCATATATTTTTTTCTGATAACCTAAATAGCTACTGCTAACATGGTGAAGCAATACGTAAACGGCTGCAAAACCTCGTAAAGCTTCAAGTTTTTGAATTTGATATTTCACTTTTTCAAAAGTCTATTATATTATATAATTTTTTATTGCTTTTTTAGCAACATAGAATCTGTTGGCTGAATTCGCCTTGAATACCTTGTATTCGTGTCTCAAACCGATACATAGGGCCATTCCTTCATAACATCCATTGAGAAAGTTATCAGCGCAGAGTTCCAGCACCCTGCAACCAGGACGACACCAGAGCAGATTCGTGAAGGCCGCCCCATGTTCTCCAACGATGAGCTCCGCATTGTGAAAGTAGGCGATCTGATCAGCCAACGACAGATCCTCGGGATAAATCGCCGCCCAACCCTTTGAGAGGAATGATTCCGCAAGCTCCTCCTGATTGATGATTCCCCTGGTCTTCCCCCGGCGTTTGATGAAAAAGCACTTTGGTGTGCATGCGGCGCTTCCGTGAGGGAGAAACTCTCTCCGGAGCCATTGCACAGCATAGGGATTTGTGCATCCGGTCATCCCAACGGGTGAGCTGAAGTAATAGTCCTCAAGCAGAAGATGCCGGGAAGTTGTCTCCACAACGCGATCCAGCAAGCCGAGCATCCGCAGGCTCTCCCGCTGATACGATCGGAGAGGACGACGCATCAGAATTCTGGTCTCTTCCGGGAACTCACGGAGCAGTGAGAGTCTTGTCACGACATCCGTGAACCAATGATAGTATTCCTCATACCAGAAACTGATCAGACTTGTCCAAGCCCCCGGAAGGAACTCGGCCTTAGGAAGCATCAGGTAATTGTAGGAGGGGTCTTGCAATCCGAATTTCTCGCCATAAACGGACTCCTCCATCAGTCGCTTTGAGCTATTCATCAAAGCAAGAGAACTCCCAACCAAGCGAGCTTGGTGATGTCTCGACCAGAAGATCGGCCAGGGCTGGAGGCCATTCTGATTCATGTCCGCCTTTTGGATCAGAGAACCTACCGAAGGGGCAGTGAGCTTCTGGGACTCAAGGAGAATCCTCCCCTCACACTCACCAGATCTCAATTCGCGAAGCGCGCTGAAAAAACCAGTTGCCGCTCCGAAACGGAACCCTATACCGCAGGCTCGCGCCAGCTCCACAGGGACCTTCACCAGCCACCTCCAAAACTCTCTCAAAAAGGAGTAGAGGCCGGAAAATGAGCGCAGCCTAGAGAGAAATCTCTGTTTCAGGGTTAACTCACCCATGATCCTTTGGTTCTTTATCCTCGCGACAAGACCTCGCGGTAGATCTCGAGATGTTTCTCTGCGATGACCTTGGGGTGGAATCGGTTCATCGCCTCATGAAATGCATTGGATGCCATTTGATGAGCATAGTCTTGATCCTCGAGCAGTCGTTGAACCCCGATACTGAAACTTTTCGGATCTTGCGGATCGCAGAATAACCCGGTTGTGGATCCGTCAATCAGATCCGGGACCCCACCAACCTTGGATGCCATGACAGGCACGCCTGCGGCCATCGCCTCGAGCACGACCATGGGACAATTATCTTCCAGCGTAGGTAGGGCCAGGATCGTCGCGCTGGAAAACTCTTTTCTCAACTCCTCCCTGCCGATCATGCCACCATAACTGCTCCATGAGCGCTCCTTGACTAGAGAAAGAAATTCCAGCCCATAGGCATCCACCCCACAATTCCCGAAAAATCGAACCTCGAAGTTCATTTTTTTTGCCAAGGGATCGAGCGCACGAATGAAAACATTTTGATTCTTTCTTTCGTCCACATTGGCAACGACTAGGATGATAGGTGGGAAATCTAAACCTGAAACCTGAGACTTGAAACCTGAGTTGTTATTTTTATCATTATTTACTTCATCTCGTCTGCGCATCCTTTTCTCACCTAGTTCGAGAAAGGATAGATCGACCGCATTAGGCACCACCCAGGTCCTTTTAACCTCCAAAGCAACAGCCTCCTGTGTGTAGTTGGTGATGCAGATGATCCCATCGAACCTTGGAACAACGATCCCCTCCAGGATTGACTGAAACCAGATTGCTGAAAACGGCTTGAACCCCACCTGCTTTTTAATAAGCCGCAGATTTCCATGAATCGTCAGTAATCGCGGATAGGGCGAAAGCACAGCTGAGATGGCACAATCCCTCTCGGTTCCCTGAGCATGAATGAGGTCCGGATTGATTGACTCCAGTTTTTTCCTAATGGATCGGGCACATCCCAGATAACCGCTTTTCAACCACCCGATTTTCGGAACACAAAGCGAATGAAACCAAACATTTTCAGCAAGTTTTGATGGGGAGGCCATGGCCTTCTGCGTGCAGGAAATCACATGAACCTCCAAGTCGGGAACCTTCGAGAACCCCTCGATCAATCCCTCCGGAGCAGTCCCAAAGTAAGGCTTGTCCAATTCATACCTGCGATAATTCTCACGATTATCGGTTGTGAGTAGTGCAAGCCTCATTTTGAGAGCTGAAAAGTTTTAAAAAAACCGCTAGGAGATTTTTTTTGTCAGGACAATGACATCGAGCAATGCAACCGTTTTACGCTCTCTCCGGCGGGCTTCTTTTCTTAATTTTGGCCAAATCTTTTCAAGATACTCTGGCTCGGCGGTTCTGATCGGAATCACCGCTTGGATTTCCAAACCATTTTTCTTCATCGAATCAAAAATCGTATCGGCAAAGTTTCCTACTGCCCGGCGATACTTGGGAAAGATGATATTGAAGAGCCATGTGGGATAAGTTTGAAAATCCAAAGGAGGCATAGGATCCTCGAAGAACTCATGCCCACTCAGGTCGAACTTGTGCAGGGATAAACCTCCGGGCCGAAGCATTCTGGAGCAGCACCCGAAAAACCCATCCAAATCTTCCACATGCTCGACAACATCAAAGGAATACACAAAGTCGATTTGTTCCTTAATTTGGAGATTTTCCAAGAACCCCTGATGGGCGGTGGCTTTCTCAGGATTCAGTGTCGGGGGATCTGTAACTGTTATGATTTCTCCACGGTTTGGGACTGTTGGTGACTCGATGAGTGGTTTGAGGATCTCTTGATGCAATGAGGTCACTTGGATACGATGATATTCGACGAGATGCACATGGCGGGCACCAAGACCTAGCATCATGTCAGCCGCAGCAAGGCAGTCTCCGCAACCGATCTCCGCAACGACACGACCTTGGATCTGATTCGTTTCAGGGAGATGCCTAAGGAGCGTTTCACAGATCCTTAAATGCCGTTTTACAGCGGAATCCAAGCCGCTGTTCAGAACCGGCAGATTGGTTTTTTCGGGGATTCGAAGAGCTTTTCTGACCCTCCATCGCATCCCATAGTAAAAGGCTCTCCAGACGCATTTTGGGTGTAGTAGTCGGTTCATAATTAGAAATCTATGCTTCCGTTTATTTCAACTCTTTTACTAGTGAGCAATAAGATTTTTTGTAACTGATTCTGTTATATATACGGGTGACTGCATCGAGGCCAGCACGTCCAAGTTTTTCTCTGAACAAAGAATCCATTGCCATCTTAGTCATGGCGTCGGCCATCGCTGTTTCATTCGATATTGTGACGCCACCAGGCATACCGGAAATGCACCCTGAATCCCGTGCGATCCAAGGGATCTTCTCCCTCATCGCCTCCAGGAGCACGATCGGTTGGGCCTCGACCTTGGAAGAAAGAATCATCACATCGCTGTTTGAAATGGCATCGAGAGTCTCACTGCGTTCCATTTTTTCGAGCCACAAGATGCGCCCCGGGTGCGAGTTCCCTTCCCATGGAGAATCCTCCTGCTGAAATCTCTCGGACCATTCGTTGAATTCACTCTCGATGAATACCAGATAGGAATTCGGTATGGCGGCCCTTCGGAAGGCTCTGGCGGCAAATCCCTGATCTTTTCTCTGGGAGTAGTTGGCGACGCAGACAAAGATGATCGAGTTCTCTTTATTCGTCTGCGATCTGCTTAAAATCTCCTTGCGAAATTGGCCTCTAGGGCCGAGTTCCTGAAGAGGTTCCACTCCATTGGGTATGATTCTAACGCCGGGATGATTCGAGATTTTTGCTAAAAGGTGGTCGTAAAAGCCGCGAAAATCTGATCTCCTATCCAAGAAGACCCATCTGTCAATTTTTCCCACCCACAGGAGCATCTGAAGACTTTGAAGCAAGGCAGAGAACAGGGAGACAAACCCAAAAGGTAACTTGGAGGAAGGAACCCATGTCAGTACTGTGTATCCGTGACTGACTAAGACTTTGCGCGCCTTGATTCGATCCAGGAAGGGGACGCTCAAATAAAGGGGCCAAAGGTAGGCATGAAAGATGATGACGTCCCAAGACCCGGAGAGAAGAAAATCTTGAAAATCCTGAACCTGCCCTTTGTAGGGATGCTGGGGATAAGGGGACCCGGTAATCGAAAATTCATGGATTGGAATTCCTCTCCATAGAGGGGTTGCCCGGTGAGGTTGGATTGGTTCCGTGGCGATTTCGACATCCCACCCCTGTTCCTGAAAACCCTCTGCCATCACGGAGGCCGCCTCAGAAACTCCATCTTTATTTGGTGGAAACGTAAATGCAGCGATTAAAATTTTCAAATATTTGATGTTTTTATTGAACATTAGATATAAGTAACTAAATAGTCAACACCTATAAAACTGATATTCAGACTAAGAACCAATTTTAATTTTTTATATATTAGCATATAGAGGAAGGAGCCTTTTTGAGAACCGGACTTGAAGGAGTAAAAAGAGATGCCAGAATAGAGTGAACTACGGCTCTTATTTCCTTTCCTAATGTTAGTTTTTGAAAGCGAAAGCAAGCGAAGTTTCCGCCACAAGATTCAGGGGCCTATTGAGAGTCCTCAGATATCTCACCAGATCAGGGTGTCTAGGGTTGCAATCGTGCCAAGCAATCACACCACCAGGTCGGAGCATTTCCAGACCCTTTTCAGTATCATTCTTCACATATTCATAACTGTGGGCACCATCCACAAAGACCAAATCCATCCTCTCCAGATAAGGTAACGTATCGAATGTTGCCGAGTCTGATCGGAGGAACGTCACCTTTGGACGAAGTTCCTCGGGAATGAGGATTCCCTTCCCTGTCTCAGCGGCAATCGCACGCTCCTCTGGTTTTGGGATCGCCAAGGAGTAGGCCGGATGATCCTCGGGGAGGTCCAGCGTGTAAACCATCCCGTCATTGGGTAGGTTCAGGGCTAATTGGGTTGTGGAAACCCCCTTGTAGGTCCCAAACTCAAAAATTTGTTTTGCATCAACTTTCTGAATCAGAGCAGCCAGCACCGCCCCTTCCATCATCGAAATCGAGGCTCCGATTCCGGGGAAGGTCTGCATGAAAAACCTGCTGGATTTTCCCGTGATGTCCGAATAGTCAATCCGGGAAAAGACCCTTACATCAGATTCAGGATTTTCTATTTCCTCCGCAACGGAGTTTGCCGTTCCAAAGACAACCCGGAGGTCTCTGGGGTTGTTCATCGTGATTTTTACGATTCTTTTTAGAAACGAAAGCGTTTTATTCATGGCGTTTGATTTTAAGCATGAGGTCAGACTTGATTTTCGGTGGCAGCATGATGAACCAGGCCATGCAACTGGCTCCTAGGATAATACAAGAGGAGAGGAAGTAGGTGAATACTGAGGAGGAGTGGAGTGTGCTGTTGAATGTTATAGCACCATATACCAAGAATATCACAATTACCGCTACACTTCCTTTTTTCAGGAGGGTAAACATTGCGTCAAGGAATTTGGTCGTTTCTTTGGCTGATAACACAAGAGTCACAGACAGATGGGAAACAAGCGAGGCCCCAAGCAGACCAAGAATTCCAAAGGAACGCGTTGCAGGAATGGCAAGAATGATAAAGAAAATCCCTTCAAGAAAGTAGAGGTAGCGAACAGAGGCCAGATTCCCGGTGATCCCAAATATCCCGACTAAACAGCGAGAGAGCGAGGTGATGATGAGAAGCATTGCAAGCAGGAGATCAAAAATAGGCTCCCAATGGATAGCCCCTAAGGTCCAAAGAGAGACCAGCAACTGATTTCCTAAAATCAGGCCGGAAGCTCCGATCGTTGCCAAAAAAAGAGTGATGAAACAAACATCCGAGAATCGTTCCTTGACTTTTTTTAGATCACCCCGGATGAAGATCTCGGTAAGGGCCGGAGCGGAACTATCCAAGATTTTCCCAATAAACTGCTGGCCCATCGTGAAAAACTTTGTCCCTATGGAGAAGGTGGCTGCGTTATCCAATCCAGATAAACGACTTAAAATCATGATTTGCGTGGCATTTACCAACTGAGAACCAAGAGACATCAGGAGAACATCTTTGCCAAAGCCGAAAACTTTGAAAAAAAGATCCCACCGAGGTGAGCCCCAGCTCCCTTTGGAGGGATAGTAGCCGTTTTTCTGAGCAATGAAGGTGACTGCAATAGGGGTCAGGATCGCTCCCGGAATCCCTGCGTAGGCCAAACTGTAAATTCCCCAGCCAGCATGAAATCCCAGCCACATCATCAGGAGGTTGGAGATGAGGACCAGCATCATTGTGAAATAATTCAAATCCATTCTCTGAAAGGCCCACAGGGGAGCCGTAATGGATCGTGTGGCTATGGTAAATCCAGAGATGATTGTGATAATGATCAAAACAACCCGAAAGTCATTGGTCAATGAGCTGGGGATATGCAGGAGATCTGGCGCCACAAAGGAGAGTGCTGAGCCACAGATTGCAATCAGCAGGCCCTGAGAACTGAAGACAAGGGCCCCCGTTTGAAGAAGACTTCCATACTCACCACCATTCACTTCGTCCTTGTGATCTGCCAGAAACCTACTGATGGCAGAGGTCATTCCAAGATCAAGCAGGGCCAGATAGCCTGCAACTTGGAGTGCGAGGGCCCAGAGCCCGAATTGCTCCTTGCCAAGGTAGTGCAAGGCAAGCCGCACACTAAAAATCGTATATAGGATATTGACAACGATTGCTCCATACCCGCTGATGAGGCCGTGAGTGAATCTCTTGATCCTGCTCGTCATGAGGCACTTAACTCTGCTTTTAGCTTGGCCTGATCGTTGATGGAACCTTCAAGCATCTTTAGCATCCCAATGAAGAACAAGATCTCCAAAAGGCCGAGCTTGAAATCACCAAAAATAAAAAGGAATTTTATCGGGTATAATATTGCAGGGATTGCAAAAAATAAAACGCAAAATTGGTAGCCTGTCCCGAAAGATCGTTTGGTGACACTCCATGCATACGAGGTGGTCTGAAGCATCAGGAGGATAAAAAGGATCAAGCCCACAACACCGACAAATCGAATGGCTGACACGGGTCCACTATGGAAGTCACCATCGATGAGAAACTGCTCCTGCTGCAAATCTCCCTCACTAGCTGTAGCTTGTCCCATCATCTGGGCAATCCCATTTTCAAGATCTGCACGCAGAAATCCGAATCCATCCCCAAAAATTTTATTATGAATATACTTATCAGAGGTTAGGGCAATCTCCCACATCTGGAATCTCCATTCACTGCTTCCCTGAGCATCAAGTTTGGCCACTGGATCCCAATTGCCCGGGAGGAAGGAGAGCGTCCTTTGGAAGGTATTGGGTAAGGAAATCGGTGTGTAGCTAAAAAGAGTCCCCGCTAAACAAATCACAAAAGTGAAAGATCCTATTTTTATAAGACCGTTCGTTTTTTCACGGATGATCGACCCAACTACTGTTACAAGGAAAGCATTCGTAAAGGCACTCCGAAATCCGCTTAACATAATCATGATGATCCCCCCCGCATAAGAGAGGACCTGTCGGAGGCTAAATTGCGTCGGATTCGTCTGGCTGACAAGATAAAGAATGGTCGTGGACCCTATCCCTTGGAGAAATCCGAGCCTGTCTTCCCCTAATGACAAGCTTGTCGCTGAATAGAAGGAACTCGTCATGCCACTTGTGTCGAACCCTCCACTATAAAAACCATTATAAAACTTACCAAGAATGTTGCCGACTTCTGGAAAATACGTTCCTACGCCTCCTGCAAAGGCAACAAAAGCCGCAACATATAAACTCCATAGCGGGATTTTTTTTGCTCTAAGAACAGACAATCGGTAGCGGCTCAGGAGAAGATAAGCCATGACTCCAACCATCACGTCGATGTAGGGTTTCCCTCCGACTCGGACCGACCCACCCAGGAAGGCAAAGCCTACCGGATTTCTGAAGAAAGCTGTCGCGAGATAGATGATGTTCGTCCAGATCAAAAATGATAAGTTATGAGAGGGTGGGGACCCCAACTTCCTCCCATAGATCAGATTCATCACAAAATAGAGACTTGCCGCGACAATCGATAATTCCGCAACGGAAAATGGGATAGGTAGGACGCCAATCTGCCCTGTAAGCCCCCAGCAGACTGGGATAAGATAATAGACGTTGTTTCCTAAACTGTTTATCGATATTAGTGCGATGGCAAATCCAACGGCTATGATTGCAGGATACAAGTTGTCGTCCACAATCGCTCCACCTGCATACCATGCAAAAAATAGTCCCAAAACCACGACAATGAAGAAACCAAGGTCCTTTGCGCTGGGCTTGTGTGCCATAAAAAAGAGAAATGATTAAGCCGGTTTTAAATTCGAACGAGATCTACAAAAGGCTGAATTTACCATGCTACCTTTCCCGGGACAATCACATACCAAGTCATCGGCTCTCTTCCTGCCAGCTCTGCGACTTTACCGGACCAGAATACCTCTCCCCCAACGAGGCCCGTTAGTTCATCCGGCTTGAGATGATAACGGTCGTTGATCCCCCATTCCGACCCAACGATACAGTCGATCCCGTTCAGACTCGGAATTTTCCCATGAACTGGCATTAGATCGATAATGCGTTGATCCCCGAGTGGCTTCCAAAACGAATACTCGGACTCATCACTGGTTCCAGCAAAGCCAATGACTTTGGCACCTCTAGGTAATTTCTCCCGAACACTTGAGAGACTGTCCGAGCGATTGCCATAGACGGAATAGACGGTTCTCGCTCGAGCTGTGATCGAGTGAGAAAAATGATGGGACTCTAGGAAGCCGATCAGGGCATCGATTGGAATCAAGGGTCGGGCGGGATTCAAAAGGAGAGCTGGCAGGAGGACCATCATGCAAATGAGGGCAGTGACTCTCCACCATCTTTGTCTCACGATCGCGACTTGAGATCCCATCGAAAGAAAGGGAAGGAGAAGCCCGGGATAATAGGCGGCAACGAGTCTGGCGCCACTTTCAGATCCCATTTTTGCCATGTAGGCAAAAAAGGCTGCCCAGGTGAGAAGTCCAAAAATGGTTGCCCCCTTTATCGTTGCTCCACTCCGCCGAGAGTCGGGATAAAAAAAGGATGAAAACATGGAAACCAGAATCAGCAGGGTGATTCCCAGACCAAGTCCGGCGCCCTCCTCCATCTGGATCTCGCCGACATTCAAATTGATTCTGGGAAAACTTTTTTGGAGAGAGTGAAGGGGGCCTTCCCCTAGCAACTCGGAGGACTTCTTCTTCCACTCGGATGCCATGGGAAAGAGCGGCGGAGCCAAAGACCCGATGGAAATCTGCAAAGCGTTGCCAAGAAGGCCACTTGCCGGATCCTGGAGCTTCATTTGCTCGAGATTCTGAGGATCACCCGCCCAATCTCCTAGGTGACAGTAATTGCTCATCGCAATGGGCAGGAAGGAACTACCCATTGCAATCACTAGGAGACCAAGCGTCTTGAAGGGACGACTTAGGCAGATCCTCCAGAGGGGAACCATGACGCAGAGCAATGGCAGCAGCAGGGGAAGATTCGAGGCCTTGGCCCCGGTCAGGAGAGCCGCCGAAAGCAAGGAGAGCATGGCATCGGGCCAAGATGAGTTGCGAACAGCCCGTAAGGCAAAGACGACCGCCCCTAGGAAATAAACAGCGGCGAAGGTATCATTCCCAAGGCTTCCAGCCTGTAATGCGAAGCAGTAAGCGCAAGGAAGGATCCACATCCAAGACCAGGCCACACGCTTGGAAATACCAAGTCCCGTGAAGGATGAATAGATAAGGCCCGGCAACAGGGAATAGGAGATGATATTGATCAGAAAGAGGCATCGATCGCTCTTAAAAAGTATGATTAGAGGGGCCATGAACCATTCAAATCCCGTGGCACTGTAGTCCATCCGGGCATTCCATCCACTGATCCAATGCCACCCGCCATCGCTCCACCAATGAAGGATCCGGGGGATCCGGTAGCAGAGGGCGTCGTAGTTGGAGGGTGCGTAGAGAGCGCCGCCAACAATCGCGATAAGGAGGTAAATCAAGTAGACAAACGGCAGAGGTCTCAGAAAGCGTCTCCTAAGCACTCTCCAGATCGGAAAGCCCCGAGCAGTTGCCCTATGGATGTCCTCTCTGTAAAAAACAAGCAGAAGAATTATAAACAGCAGTACGGAAACAGCATATCCAGGTGCGTTCAACTGCTTAATCAAGGAAAGTCCCCAACCTGTAACCACAATCCAAGCACTGAAAAAAATCCAGATGGCGTTTGGATTCATCTAGTCAATCAATATCGTTGCGTTTTACTAAGAAAAATACTCAATCCCTCTACAATCCATACTTCAAAATACACCGAATCGCACTGAGTCCATCCCTCCAACCGATCTTCTTCCCCTCGGCATAGGTGCGCCCTGAATAGGAAACCGCTACTTCATAGATCCGCACTCCGAGCCTAGCCACTTTGGACGTGATCTCGGGCTCGAAGCCGAATCGGTTCTCCTCGATTCGGATCCCCTGAATGATTTCACGCTTGAAGACTTTGTAGCAGGTCTCCATGTCCGTGAGATTCAGATTGGTGAACATGTTAGAGAGGAGGGTTAGGAAATTGTTTCCAACAGAGTGCCAGAAATACAAGACCCGGTGGGCCTCACCCCCAATAAAACGTGATCCAAAAACGACGTCTGCTTTGCCGTCGAGGATAGGCTTGAGCAACACAGGATACTCCTCAGGATTATACTCCAAGTCCGCATCCTGAATGATCACATAGGGAGCTGTGGCATGCGAGATTCCGGTGCGGAGAGCCGCTCCCTTCCCTTGATTCACACCGTGCTCGAAGACCTTCATCTTTGGTAATTCTTTGGCAAGATTGCGAAGCACTTCACCCGTGCCATCACGAGATGCATCATTGACCGTGATAAGCTCTGCAACCTCGGGTTGCAGGAGAACTTTTCGTATCACTTCTTCGACTGTGGAAGCCTCGTTATAAACAGGCATGATAACGGAGAGACAGGGAGTATTCATGAACACATGGAGTAGATGAGTGGATAGCGTAGGCAGTTCGTTTCAGGGAATCGACTTGATGCAGATCTCCTCATCCTGATAAATGGAGGGCCAATTTTTTGCATTTCCTATCAGGGAATCCTCATAAAATTCCCTTTTTTGTTCAGCCGCACCGGGATTGGTAATCTGAATAGCATGGAGGAGTGGGGATTCGCTAACCATAACGAGCTTGGTGTAGCCTAGTTTTTTGAGACTCTCGAGGTTGTCTGATTTATCGAGAAATCCAGTATCCCAGATCGAAAGTCCGGATCGGTGCGATAGGAACAAGAGATCCCCTCCCCATCCACCTCCCCGGATGATGACATTCTCATTAGTATTGGTCCATTGATCAATGATTGCCGCCATTTTCTTAGGATAAGGATCAAATTGCAGAACTTGGTGGATGCCCATCAATCCTTGGACCAGAGATAATGCCAGGACTGCTGTGGCCACACATTGGAATTTCAATGAAATCCCAGAATGATCTTTTTGAAAAACTCGATGGATTTCACAAATTCCAATCGCTCCAAAAATCGCGAAAGCAGGGCAATACATCAGGTAGTAGTGGCTATGATGAAGAATAAGATGCGTAAAAATGAGTGTCGTGAGAAGGCATCCTGCAAGGATTGCAGCCGCCAAGGATCTCCACTGTTTTACAAACCCAAAGGCCACCAACACCAAAAGGGTAAAACTACCACAAGTGGCGTTTGTGAGTCTCCAGAGTCCCTTAATCCAATTTCCAAGATGAAGCCTGTAAGATAAATCCCCAAAATACCAGAAGACCATCTCTGGATTCTTGGATGTGTCCAGGTTGACCAAGGGAAAGAGGGCCAGCGAGAGTAAATGGTTCGTGTATTTGGTCCAAATCGCGAAGACAACCACTGCAAACACAGCAATCGTTGAAAGTCGGATAAACGCCCAGAGATCATTTCTCTTTAGGAATAGAAAGATCAATCCGGCCGAGACCCCATAGGCAACGAAGTAGGGTAATTTTGAAATCGCCAAAATCGCTCCAAAGAGCATGGAAGCGATTAAATAAATGAACGATCTTCTCTCGATGGATTTCAGGCAGAAATAGAAAAACCAGAGACTCAGACTCAGACAGAAGCCGTCGGTAGCCGCTTCACCCGAAAAAATGAAAACGAGGGGTTGGGAAAGAAAAAGCAGGAGGCACCACCATGCGGTTTCTACATTATAATATTGTTTCGTGATTTGGAAAAGAGGGTATAAGCAGGGGAAAAATAGCAAGAGAGAGGCTAGATTTGCCCATCCATACCAGCCCCCGCCGATTTTCATAAAAAAAGCTGCTGCGCACTGCCAGATCGGAAGTTCCTGAGCTGTCGGTGTTTTGTTTGCATTGAATCCAACGATGATCGGTCGTAAAAGGTCAATCTTGGACTGTGAATACTCAATCGCAGTCCCGAGGTGAATGTCACGATATGCAGGAAATCCCATCTTGGCTGATATCAAGTGGTAAGCCACAAGCGCTAACGCAAACGCCAAAACGCACATTGCGAGCAGTCGATAAGGCCTAATATTACTTCTATTCTCTTCCATATTATTATGATTTTTTCTTGTAATCTCCCCGTGAGAAATATTTCTCCAGCCAGACATACATGCAGATGAAGAGGTAACGGCTGCCCATTTCGTTAATCTTGAGCTTGGCGATCCCGTGACGCCTGTTCTTCCAAGTGATGGGAATCGTGCAAAATGAATAGCCCCTCACAATGGCTTTCAGCGGAAGCTCGACGGTGATATTAAAGTGGGGGGAAAGGATCGGACGAATCCCGTCGATGACAGTCCGACGGTAGGCCTTGAAGGCATTGGTTGTATCATTGAGCCCGTGTCGGAATAGGAAGCGGACAAAGGCATTCGCCAATCTGTTCACGAAAAGCTTGAAAGGCGGGTAGTCGATGGTCCCACCCCCCTTCATGAATCGGCTTCCAAAGACACAGTCATAACCTTCGTTTAGCTTTTCCCAATATCTCACCACATCGCGGCAATCATCTGACTCATCGGCCATCATGATGACGACCGCATCCCCGGTCATGGCATCGAGCCCCCTGGTAATCGCCCTACCAAAGCCATGGGGGCCGGGACTTTTTACGGGATGGAGTTGAGAACATTGAGTCTTGAGATCCTGAAGGATCCCCCAAGTCCGGTCAGAGCTGCCATCATCCACCACGACAATCTCATGAGGGACACCACGCAAATCGAGTTCTAGATGAAGGTGCTGGATGGTCGATGCAATGCAACCCTCCTCATCCCGTGCAGGAATGACAATCGTAAGAAGTTGAAGGGGGAAGGTTGAGAGGTTTTTTTCGCTCATACCTCTATTTTCAATGCTCATGCGTCATTGAGGGTGATCAGTTCCTCGACCTCCGACTGCTGAAGCACCTTTCGGATAACTTCCTCGACCGTGGAAGCCTCGTTATAAACCGGCATGATAACGGAGAGACAGGGAGTATTCATGATCAGCAATAAAATAGATCTGCGTTTTTATTTAGTGGGTTGAATACAATTTCTCAACCTCCATTAATGCCATGCCGACCACCTGGTCCATATTGTAATAGCGGTAGGTGGCCAGACGACCCACAAAACTGACCTTCAGGAGCTCTTCCGCCATCGCCGCATACTTCTTGTAGAGTGCCGTGGTCTCAGGAGTCGGGATCGGGTAGTAGGCTTCCTTTCCCGGGGCATAATCCTCCGGGTATTCTCGCACGATCGTGGTGTGATCGCAGACTTGTCCAGTGGCGTGCTTGATCTCGACAATGCGGGTGAAGTCCTCATCATTCGGATAATTCACCTGCATGGCGGGCTGCCAGAAGCAGGGCTTGCCGGCGACCGGCTCGCGCTTTTTGAGTTGATCGGCAGTGAAGGATTCGTTCTCAAATCGAAGCGATCGATAGGGTAGCGCGCCATGACAGCAGTCGAAATACTCGTCGATCGGTCCCGTGTAGATCATGTGATCGTGAGGGATCTTCCCTACGACGTCCCGATAGTCGGTCTTTAACAGAATCTCCACTCCAGGGGATGACTCCAGCATGCGCTGAAACATGCGATGGTAACCATCTTTTGGTAAGGCCTGGAACTCATCTTGCAGGTAGCGGTCATCACGGTTTGTGCGGATCGGGATGCGTCCACAGACGGAGGCATCGAGGTCCTTCGGATCTTTCCTCCACTGCTTCAGGGTATAGTTCTTGAAGAATTTCTCATAAAGCTCCCATCCGACTTGAGAGACAATGACCTCCTCGGAATTTGAAGGACTCTCAATGGGGACACGCTTGGAGGAGAGCCACGCTTCAAACTCCTCGGTGGAGCTCTCTCGTCCCAAAAACTGCTCAAAGGTGTTGAGATTGATCGGGAAGTTCCAGTAACGCCCTTCCGAATAACTCAGGATCTTGTAATCGACGGGATGCCATGCGGTGAATTGCGAGAGATATTCGACGATCCGAGGGGAATTCGTTCGGAAATAGTGGGGGCCGTATTTATGGACCAGGACACCGGCAGCGTCATATTCGTCTTGCGCATTTCCCCCGATATGGTCGCGCTTCTCCAGAATCGTGCACTTGACCCCAAACTTTGTGGTGAGTCTTTCCGCCATCACAAGCCCTGAGAAACCCGCGCCAACGATGAGGAAATGTTTCTGCATCTGAAAAGGAAAAGTCAGCGATGCTTACAATCTAGGGATCACTTCCGAGGCGTCCACAGAAAAGAAGTTACGATTGCGCCATGATGGGGAGAGGGGGCAGATTAAAAATTATTGTTGATTGTTGATTCCTTAACTTTGTCAGCAATTAGCATTTAGGGGTCCTATCAATGGGGTCCAAACCTCCAGGAAGCCAAAATTTTTAAAGTCCTTTTGGTTGACTGTGGCGAAACGACGAACCCCATGATGCTGAAGGGTGAAGGCAAGTCGGGCATCGATGATGTGTCTGTATCCCGATTTGGTCCTTGTGGCGTAATCCCAGAGCGATGCTGAGACGGAGGGATCGCAATCAATGCACCGCCAGGATGGATTCTGCTTCAAGGCTAGACAATAGGAGGCCGACTCCAGTGCAGAATATGGCTTGGAAAAGACCGCGGGATTCCGAAGCAACATGTAGAGTTCGACCAAGACGAGTTCGCAAAGAACAAACTCTTCGCCACCATGCACCAGAGTCTCAAAAAAAGCCCTGGCAGCACGATGCCGTGACGAATCAGGGTCCGCCGCGTGAACAAAGATATTGGTATCAGCGGAGATCATTCAGATAACGACTCTTGACTGCATCGGCTTCGGGATGTGCCTGTCCAGGATCCATAAGATGTCCGCCACTACCTCGCAAAACCGGCATACTCCAGGTTCCCATCGTGATCTCGGAATCCGGAATGGTCCGGACATAAGCCTCCATCCCACGCCTGATCAACTCGACAACCGACCAGTCACGAGCGTTGGCGATACGCTTCAACTGGAGAAAGAGAGGCTCCGGAATTTGGATTTGAGTCCTTGTCATACCATCAATGTAATGTAGGCATCATTTTATGGCCAACGCGGGATTTACAGAGAACGCGTTGCGTAGGGTCAGAGGTCAGAGGTCAGAGGTCAGAGGTCAGAGGTCGGAGGGCACGGGTCAGGACATAGGTGGCACGATTAAAGATTGTTTATTTTTTATTGTTGATTCCTGAAGTTTTTCTCGAATCAGCAATCTCTCGATTTCAAAAGAGGTTTGTCTCAAAGGGGTTCTCGGGGTGGATTGTTTCCACTTCAGTGCCGTAGGCTTCTCGGAATGCCCGCCCCGCGATCCGTCCACGCGTCCACTTGATCTCAAAAGCCCTAAGGCGACTCTCCTCTTTGACGACAAGGTCGACCTCCGATTGCGCTCGATTGCGCCAGAAATAGAGTTGTGCAGGCGAACCAAGCAAGGCGTTACGTTTAGCGACCTCGGCGATTACCCAGTTTTCCCATAAGGCACCGATGTCGGGACGGAATTCCTCCGTAGAATAAGCATTGAGCAGGGCGTTGCGGATGCCGGTATCCCAGAAAAAGACTTTATGACTCTTGCTGATTTCCTTGCGTGGATTGGTGCTGTAGGAGGGAAGTCGGAAAATCACGAAGGTTTGCTCGAGAAGATCCAAGTAGCGCTCCACGGTGGGCCTCGCCATGTGCAGTTGAGTAGCAAGTTCGTTCACTGAGACTTCCGAACCGGCCTGATGCGCCAGCAGAAGGAGTAGTCGCTTGATCAGAACGGGGGTCTTGACCAATCCCGCCTGGAGCACGTCTTTCCACAGGTAGTCTGAGCTTAACTCACGCAACAACTCGACTGGCTCACTGCAGGTGACAATCCCAGGGTAACTGCCGAACGCCAGTCTCTGCATCAGAAAAGCCCGAAGTTGCGGCGCAAAGTGGCGGCACAAGTGATCGGAAGCAACGCCTTCCTGGACCCATGCTTGGGTGCCCAGCGTCTCAGCGAAGAGCAAGGGAGGCAGCACGAGCTTCCGGTTGCGTCCAGTGAGGCTCTCCGCCGCTTGGTCGAGAAGATCGAGCGATGAGGAACCTAACAGCAGGAATTTTGCCGGGATCCCCTCATCATACCACCCCTTGATGATCCGTGAGGTCTCGGGCAATCGCTGCGCCTCATCGATGACAAGCACCGAGGGGTTGCCTAAGGATTGGATCCCCTCCTTGGGGGACATGGCTGCGGCGGCTTGAAATCGAGCCTTGTCCACCTCGACATCAAAATTCAGAAAAGCAGTGGGCCTTCCCTTAAGGATATGCTTGACCAGGGTCGTCTTGCCGACTTGGCGGGCTCCAAGAATAACCCCAACCTTATTGCCCTCCAGGACGCGCTTTAATAGATTCTCTGCCAATCTTTCAAGGTACATACACTATTCAATATGATAGTTTTTATTGAAAAGAGCAATATGCAATATGATTGGTTTTTCTGTTTAGTATAGGTCAGAAGGCGGAGGGGGCGGGACGAGGGGTTGAAACCTGAAACCTGAGACTTGCGTCAGCAATCAGCAATAAAGAATCAGAGGGCGGAAGTCAGCGATCAGCGATCAGCGATCAGCGATCAGAGGTCGGAGGTCGGAGGGGAAGAGGACGTATTGGGATAGATTGATGATTGTTTATTCCGGAATTTTTCCACCACACCAATGAGAGACCAAACGGAAGTGGGGGGCTAGGAGTTATCTTATTGAAGGAATGGGTGTTGGGGGTGAGTGAAGGGGTTCACAATGGTAACCCCTCTCCAAGTGAAGCCATGTTGAAGATCTTCGCTGATCAGGATCCTGCATCGGTGCTCTGCTGCTACAGACATAATGAGAGCATCCCAAATTTGGAGTTGGTGATCAGCCACAAGATCCATAGATGACTGAAAGGCGCTCCATGTGGAATCGAGAATCTCAAACGAGTCTGCCCATCCGAGAATGGCTTCACGGGCATCAAGGGGGGATTTGTTTTTTTTTGCAATGAGAAGGCGATGAAGTTCTCCAAGAGTCTGCGCTGGCAGGAAAACTCTGCCATCCGGAAGACGCTCAATCAGTGATCTAGCAGCTTCACAGCGTGATTCATCTCCGAGTCCCTCAGCGTAGGCGAGTATATTGGTATCTAAGGCTAACCTCATAGAAAGTAATTACCGAAAGAAACAGCTAGTCGTTATAGAGTTCTGCACGATTCCATTCCCGTGATCCGGTGATGCTCTGTTTTCGGAGGCGGACAAGAAGCGATTGTTTGGCTGTTTTATGATCAGACCCCGACTTTCTAATCGGAACGATGGCTGCCACGGCCCGTCCTCTGGAGAGAACTGTGAATTCCTCGCCTTGGGAAACTTCACGCAATACTGTTGAAAACTGTCGATTCGCTTCGGCGGCGCTAATGGTCTTCATAGCTATAAAATATATGTAGTGCTTAAACCTACATTGAAACCAAATCCAGTCAAGGGCGAAGTTTAGTTGTTGGAAATTGGAGGTCGGAGGGCACGGGGGGCGAGGGATGAAACCTGAGGTATTGAGACCTGAGTCAGAAAATGGCGGAAGGATGGGGAAAAGTATGAAGTCAAAATTATGAAGTATGAGAGAATTTGCCACAAGGGGCGGAAGATGGAATGAAGAGGTCGGAGGACAGAGGACGGGGGGCACGGGTCAGGACATAGGTGGCACGATTAAAGATCGTTTATTTTTTATTGTTGATTCCTGAAGTTTTTCTCGAATCAGCAATCAGCAATCCGGGGCGCGGGTCAGGATATTCCATCATGAAAGAAACCATGCTTTACATCCTCCGCGTTAGGTGTAAAGTCCGGCTTCAATGATGGTTGATCGTCCCTTCTGGAAGAGTCGTCTAGAGCGTGCATGGACTCAGGTTCCCTTGGTCTGGTTGGCGGGGGTACGTCGTGCGGGCAAGACAGTGCTCGCCCATGAACTTGGTGAAGCAGAGTTCCTAAACTGCGATCTTCCCAGTGATGTCTCACGACTTGCCGATCCGGAAGCCTTTTTCCGATCGATGAAAAAACCTCTGGTGATCCTCGACGAGGTGCACCAGCTTGCCGACCCGAGCAGGGTTCTAAAGATTGCGGCGGATGCATTCCCCCATCTGCGTATACTGGCCACCGGATCCTCGACGCTGGCGGCGACCAGGAAGTTCCGCGACTCGCTGACGGGGAGAAAGCGCTCGGTGGCACTCTCCCCAGTGCTGGCGGAGGAGTTGCCCGCCTTCGGGGTGAATGATCTCAATGACCGCCTCCTACGTGGAGGCTTGCCCCCCGCCCTGCTGTCGCAAGAGCCCAACTGGGAATTCTACGCTGAGTGGCTCGACTCGTATTTCGCCCGGGATGTGCAGGAGCTGTTCCGCGTGGAGAAGCGGGGCGCCTTCCTAACGCTGGTGGAATTCGTTCTGCGGCAGAGTGGAGGTCTCATGGAGGTGACATCCCTCGCCAAACATGCGGGGGTGAGCCGCCCTACCGTCATGAGCTGGATGGAGATTCTGCAGGCTACACATGTTGCTCATGTTCTGAGGCCCTTCTCAGGGGGCGGACGGAGGGAACTGATCGCAAGGCCGAAACTCTATGGATTCGACACGGGCTTCGTGTGCCATTCCCGCGGGTGGGATCGCCTAAGGCCGGAGGACTGCGGCCTGCTCTGGGAGCATCTTGTCCTCGACACCCTACTGGCGGCACCCGTTCAGAAGGTTTATTTCTGGCGCGATGAGTCGGGACGTGAGGTCGACTTCGTTGTACCCAAGCCGGGCGGGCATGTCGATGCGATCGAGTGCAAGTGGAATCCCGATGCCTTTGAAGCCAAAAGTCTCCGCACCTTCCGCGAGGCATATCCGGAGGGACGGAATCTCGTCCTCTCTCCGCATGTGATGACCACCTACGAGCGGCAAATGGGAGAACTCAAGGTAGAGTTTTTGCCGATCAGAGATCTAAGGGCGGCTGTGGCATAGCATGGGCTGAGTCTCAGGGGCACGGGATGAAACCTGAGGTCTTGAGACTTGAGTCAGAAAATGGCGGAAGGATGGGGAAAAGTATGAAGTCAAAATTATGAAGTATGAAAGAATTTACCACAAAAGTTACAAAAGGGGGAAAGAGGAGCGGAAGACTGAGGTCAGAGGGCAGATAGCACGGGCAGGCGACGTATTGGGAAAAATTGATGATTGTATATTGTTTATTCCTGAGGGCTTCAGCAATTAGCAAACAAGGACAGAGGTCAGAGATGAACCTACCAGATGACGTGACAACCGTATTCCCGAAAGGGTTCATCGGGCGTAAGAATCGGCATCTTGTGGATCAGTGAATCCGCGGCAATCATCCTATCGAAGGGGTCTCTGTGAACTATAGGCAGTCTCCCGGACTGATAGATGACCGAGCGCTCAAGATTCATTATGGAGATATCCTGCACGCGAGTCTGCTCTTCTATCCACTCCTCAGGAGGTTGAGGGAGTGGCAATTTGCCATTGTGATATTTCAAGACGATCTCCCAAACGGAAGCGGCACTCAGAAACCTATCCTTATGAGGATCCTCAAGAGCGGATCTTGCACCCGAGCCAAGGTGCTGCGGATCACTTGCAAGCCAAATGAAGGCACACGTATCGAGTAAAATCCTCACGAAACTCCCCACTCCCTAATCTCCTCCTGACTCAGTGGGGCAAAGGCATCAGCAGGAAGCTTGAAAGGCTTCGAGGTAGGATCTCCAACAGTTGGGCGTTGACGCGGTGAGGATAAGGCAGGGACGAGTCGGGCAACAGGATGCTTGCCCCGGCAGACAATTACCTCTTCCCCCTCCTCCATTTTGTGCAGAAGTCGTGAGAGATGAGTTTTGGCTTCGTGGATTGTTACCTGCATCAAATCAAACTAGACTAGACCTTGACTAAGTCAATTCAGCGAACGCGACTATTGGAGCCAACTTGAGATAACACAGTTGCCAAAAAAAGGAGGGGTTAGCCTTTTTAACTGTGAAGACTGTCAGAGAGTTGAGGTCTGAGAGCGGAGGTCGAAGGGGGAGCGGAGGTCGCAGGGGCCAAATTGATAATTGTTCATTGTTGATTCCGAAATTTTCCAGCAATCAGCAATCACCCATCAACCCTGCATCCTTTATGAGCGCCGGATTCGCAGAATATGGGCAACCCTTCGCGAGGGATCCAGGGAGACGAAGTTCCTCGACCCCCTCCACGAGAAGACCTCACCGGTGAGCAGATCCTCGATCTGGTATCCGGAATCTCCGGCGATCCCGAGATCACTGGTCGGGACTTCGATCCAGCCACTCTGAATATTCCTGAAGTCGGTGGTGACAATAACCATCACCATGCTGGCATCATCGGAAGATTTCTTGAGATAGAAAAGTATGGAGGGGTTATCGCTTCCGCAGAACGTCAGATGATTGGTCTGCTGGAGCGCCGGGTTTTCGGATCGGATCGCATTGAGCCGTGTGATGAGGGGCTTGATATTGCCGGGGGCATTCCAATCCCGGCCCTTGAACTGGTATTTCTCGGAATCCAAATACTCCTCACGACCAGGGAGGGCGGCATTCTCACAGAGCTCGAATCCGCTGTAGATTCCATACACTCCGCTCAGAGTGGCGGCCAGCACCGCACGGATCATGAAGGCTGGGCGTCCCCCCTCCTGCAAATAGAAAGGGAGAATATCCGGGGTGTTGGGAAAGAGATTGGGGCGGAAGTATTCTTGCATCTGGGAGCCAGTAAGCTCGTTGAAGTAGGCCTCGATCTCCGGGCGTGAGTTCCTCCAGGTGAAGTAAGTGTATCCTTGGGTGAATCCAGCCTTCGCCAGCAAGCGCATCATCTTGGGCCGGGTGAAGGCCTCGCTGAGGAAGATGACATCGGGGAACTTGGCCTGAACCTCTGCAATCGCAAACTCCCAGAAAGCAACCGGCTTGGTGTGGGGGTTGTCGACGCGGAAGATCCTCACCCCGCGCTCGGCCCAGAAGAGGAGGACGTCCCGAAGTTCATTCCAGAGGGACTTCCAGTCGGGGTTGTGGTAGTTGAGCGGATAGACATCCTCGTATTTTTTGGGGGGATTCTCAGCATACTTGATGGTGCCGTCGGGGCGGTGGAAGAACCACTCCGGGTGATCCTTGACATAGGGATGATCCGGCGAACAGTTCAGTGCAAAGTCGAGCGCAACCTCCATACCGCGTGATCGGATCTCACCGAGTAGCCAATCGAAGTCGGCGAGGGTTCCCAACTCGGGCTCGATTTCACAATGCCCGCCGGCGGGACCACCGATGGCATAAGGAACACCGGGCTCTCCGGGCTTGCAGTCCAACGAATTATTAGCCCCTTTTCTTGCCGTGATACCGATGGGGTGAATGGGTGGAAAGTAGATCACATCGAAACCCATGGCCTTGGCATCCTCGATGCGTTCCAGACACTGGCGGAAGGTCGATCCACGATCCCCCTTCCCTTCTGCGGAGCGAGGGAAGAACTCGTACCAGGCAGAGAAGGCAGCTGCGGAACGGTCAACACGGACTCTCTGGGTGGGGGCGTAGCTCGTGGCAAGTGAACGATCAGGCCACCGGGCCATCAGGAGTCCGAAATCCGGATCAGTTGCCATCGCAAGAAGAGCAGCAGGTTCACCCCCCGAGGAGGCGATAGCCTCAGCAGATTTCAAGAGCTCCTGCACCGAGGCATCCCTGCCGGCTCTTATTGCCGCATTCCGGATAAGAGCAGCTCCCTCCAATGCCTCAGAGGCCAGTGAAAGGGCTCCGCCCTTGACCTTCTTTCCGATCTCATCGACCCAGGAAGCAAAGTCATCGTTCCAAGACTCGATGGTGAATTCCGTGAATCCAACCGGCCCAACTGTGAAGCGGCCATTCCATCGATCCTCACCCATCGTGGTCATGGGGGCCTCCTGCCATTTCTTCTCCCCATGAGGACGCCACTTCACTACGGCACGGACGATATCGTGTCCTTCCTTGAAGATATCCGCATACACCGAGACCTCCTCTCCCGGGGTACGTTTGATTGGATAACGACCTCCCTCGATGAGAGGCCAAAGATTTTCGATCACAACGGTGGGGAAGCGATTTTTCATGGCAGGATGTTGATGGTTCAAGGGGTGGGTGGTGACTTGAGATCTGCCACCAAGGTGGTCAGGTCGTCGAGACGATCCTTCGGGTGAAGTTGATGAAGAGCCTCCCTGAGGCGCACGAGTGCAGGCAGGACATGCGATCGAAACGAGCTCTTCCCCCGGTGGATGCTGAGATAGCCGTAAGCTCCGAGTGCCTGCATGAGGCGCTGGACGGCGCATTGCCAGAAGATTTTTTCAAAATCCTCACCCACGGGAGTGCCGGCACGGAGGCTCAGTTGCCGGTAAAAGTCCAAGAGATGATCGCGTTCTTCACCAGGGATCATGACATACGGGTCGCACAGCAACGAGGCGAGGTCATACTGGGGCAATCCTAGCCGCATCCCCTGAAAATCAATGAACCAGGCCTCGCCGGAGCGGATCAGAATGTTCTGGGACTGAAAGTCACGATGCACAAGATGACGTGGCAAGGAGGCCAGATCAGCAGCCATACGCCTCATTGAAGAATGCTCGAGAATCCTCTTCCTGACCTCCTCCCCGACGTTAAAAAGATCGCCCAGGCAATGGTCCGCAAAGTAAGCCTGCTCCCAGCGATAAAGGCGCTCGTCAAATGCTGACTGGAGTTGAAGCCCCTCCATGGCAATGGATGAAGGCTCGATGCCATGCAAGATCGAAAGTCCGCACAGTGCCGATTCGTAGAGCGGACGTCGCACCTCCCAAGGTTCGTCCCGGGTTGCCCAGAGATCGTCCTCACCGAGATCCTCCAGCCAGAGAAGCCGATCGTCTTCACAATTTGCAAGCACTCCGGGAACGGGAACTCCTTGAGCGGCAAGGAGTCCAGCCAGCGAGGCGTAGTGTTTGTTCTCCTCTTTCTCGCCCGAATCCTGGACAAGGATGACGCTCTTTTTTTTGGTCGATTGGATGCGATAAAAACAGCGGCTTGATCCCCCCTTCTCGATGGCACGAAGAGAGACCGGATGAAACGCCGGAAGTAAGACTGAGGTCTTACGAAGAAGCTCGTCAGTGGTCATCATGACTTCGGTACGTCTTAAAGAATGGCTCCCGTGTATTCCCCTTGAACGGGAGTGCGACCGGTCACCACACACCCCCTCAACCGGGAACCCGGTAGAATCACCGAACCGGGCCAAACAATCGTCTCCTCGAGATGAGAGCGTGCACCGACAAGGGAACGGGGTCCGACAACAGCAACCCCTTCAAGGGTGACCCCGGACTCAAGATGGGCCTCGGGGTGAATGGGGGGAGGCATCTGGTGGGTGGTTCGTGATTCAAACTGGAGGAACCGTCGGTGAGCCTCCAGATAGGCGGAGATCGTGCCGATGTCGCTCCAGTTCCCGGTGGATGAGAGGATTCCTCTGACCGTCTTTCCGCGACGCATCGCCTCCAAAAGGGCATCGATGATCGAGGAGGGCCCGATCGGGGGAATCCAGTCAAAGATTTCAGGTTCAAAGATCGCGACTCCCGAGTAGACGCACTCCCCTCCCCCCTGCGCTCCCAGGACTCCGCGAAGATCAAGCACACGTCCCGATTGCATATCGAACCGCACATTTGCAGTTCTGACACCGGCAGGCGATCTGAGTAATAGCGTGGCCAAGGCACCTGAGGATCTGTGCTCGTGGAGAGCATCGGCCAGCGGCACATCGGAAAAGATATCCCCGTTATAAAGAAAAAACGTGGAGTGTTCCAAAGCGGCCCGGGCATTCCTTATTCCTCCTCCCGTATCGAGCAGAATGGTCTCGTGGAAGAACCGAAGCGAATGATCCCGATAGGACGGATCGGTACCGAAGCTGTCCGTGAATGCTTCGGGAAGGTGATGTGTGTTCAGTGAGATTGCTTCAACTCCGGCCAAAATCAGGGCATCCATCGCATAGGTGACCAGAGGCCTGTGCATGATAGGCACCAACGGCTTGGGAAGAAAGTCCGTTAGCGGCCGGAGCCTCGAGCCCAAGCCGGCAGCAAGAATGAAGGCGGGGATCCTCTGCTCCACTATCGCATCTCTTGTTTCCTCTCGACCAGTCGCAGGATCGAGTCCGCGGCACAGGCAGCCCCGAATCCGTTGTCGATATTCGTCACGGTGACGCCGTTTGCACAGCTATTGACCATGCCCAGCAGAGCGGTCAGGCCACCGAAGCTTGCGCCGTAACCGACGCTGGTCGGGACAGCGATGACCGGGATCTGCACCAGTCCAGCAACGGCGCTGGGGAGGGCTCCCTCCATCCCGGCAACAACGATCAGGACGGCACAGGATCGGATCCGCTCGATCTCACCAAGAAGACGATGAATCCCAGCCACCCCTACGTCATGAATCCTCTCAACGTGGCGACCGAATGACTCAAGGGTGACGGCAGCCTCTTCGGCAACCGGCAGATCCGAGGTGCCCGCGCAAAGAAGCCCTACGGTGTGGGTATCGGTGGATGAATGATTTTTTGTAACGCTTCCCAGGGTCAGACAACGGGCTCTGGCATGATAGGAGGCGTCGGGTAGAAGGGGGCGAATTTCAGCAGCCTGATCGGCGCTGACACGAGTCACCAGCACATGCCCCTCCCGGGAATGGATCACGCCTGCAATGCGCACGATCTCTTCCGCAGTCTTCCCCTCACCGAAGATGACTTCGGCACGTCCGCACCGCTCTTTACGAGCAGAATCAACGCGGGCAAACCCGAGATTCACAAAACCGATCGAATCGATTTGACCGGAAGTTACGGTGTCACGACTCATCTGAGGGAGGGGATCCATTCCCGGTTAATGGCGGCGTATCGGCGTTATCTTGCGTCGAAAAATAGTATCGCATGGGAACCATCCCACTCTTGTGAAAGCCATGATGCTCGTAAAATGCATGGGCACGGTTCTCCAATTTGTCAGTGAGGAGCGTCACCCGAAGGAAGCCCTTGGCCCTTGCGTAACCCAGTGCATGCTCCACTAGCCTGCCTCCATATCCTTGACCACGATGGTCACAGTGGATCACCAAGTCCTCAAGGATCAGGACAAATCCTCCTTCAGCCGTGCTGATCGTGATGAGCAGGTTGATCATGCCGATAATCTTGGAACCGCTACGAAGGACGAAAATCCGCCCGCGGTTCGGTTGCTCCAGGATCAGACGAAGCCCCCTCATTTGCTTGTCACGGTTAGGAATGAAATCCGTCTCCTGCGAAAACAACCCGTAGAGCAGATCCGCTAACTGAGGAAGATCCTCAACGGTTGCGGGTTCAATGAACAGTTGGTCTGGCATGCGGAGTCCTTTGCGAAATTCCCTTTATGGATTCCATGATGGCAGGTCGTCAGGAGACTTGCAACGCGGGCGGTCCCTCCAACCCGTCGAGAAAGGCGGTTGTATTGCGATCATTGTCCAGCCACTCGGCCACCATGCGAGCACTCCCCTCCTGCATGGAGAGGAGTCGCTCCGGATCCGAGAGCAGTGCCCTCGCCCCAGAGATCATATTCACCATGGAACCACCGGCCAAGATGCCGGATCCAAACCGTTGGATCATGCCGTCGGGATCAATGCAGAGTGAGAGGAGGGCGGCATGACCCATTCCGGATTGGATAAAGCTGTTGGGAAACCCCTCAAAGGTCGAGGTATTCACGAAGATCCCGGCCCGGTCGTAGTATTCCTGAATTTCGTGGTAGGGAACTTTTTCGATAAATTCAAGGTTGGTCAACTTGGCGGCACGGGCGGCCACGGATTCCCAAAGTTTCTTATCCTCGCAGGGACATATCATCGTGCATCGCGCTTCCGGAAAAGTCTCAACAAGATCCAGGAACAGATGTGGTCGCTTGAGCTCCTGACAGCGCGACACCCAAAGCAGATCGATCTGCTTTTCGGAAACTCTGGGGAAACTTCTGGGAATGAGTAAATACCTGTAAAAGGTGGCGTCCATACCCCGACTCCGGAAAACCTTCTCCTGATCGCTGGTGATTGAGTGCCGTGCATCGCAGCGTCTGACGGCAAACTCAAAGAGAGATCCGAAAATCGGATTCTCACGGCGGTATTCCCCGTTGATTTCTGAATCGAGCGAACAGATGAAATCCAGCCTGTATCGAAAAAACGGCCTGAGGAACCAGAGTATAAAAAGCCAGGCCGTCCAACCCATCACCGCCACCCACTCGGGGCGTTCCTCACGGAGCACCTGAACCAACCTTGGGATCGCCGTGAGCATTTCGATGCATCGGCCGGTATGGAATTTTCCCGCATTGCGAGTCATCACCCCATCAAGAAGAACCTGATCTGCCTGCCCGTCATCCCCTCCGGCAATGACCACGTCATGGCCACGCTCGACGAGTTTCCTGGCCAGCAGGGCCACCTGCAATTCGGCGCCACCCGACGTGCGCGTCTGGTTTTTCTGGAGCACCAGATGAGCAAAACTGGAAAGGAAGAGAATTTTCATCGGGCGGGAGGGCGAATCCTGCGACGACTACGGTCAGCAAGGATATTTGGGAGAACTTCCGTGCCCAGGAGTGAATCGAACGCTGCCAAAGGAAATGCGGCAAGAGACCGGGGATTCCTTAAAGGAGCCATGATCCATGACTTCCACAGAAACCCACATCCCTCCCTGGGCCGTTTATGCCGGAAAAATGCGCGCGCCGTATTTTCATAATGCTGGGAGATGACGATGGAAGCGTGTTCCGCTCCGAAGGCACGGAATTCCTCCCCATGCTTTGATAAAAAATAAACCAGGCTTTGAGCGGTCTGATCCGCATCCGAGGGGTTGTTCTCATGGATGATCGCCATCTGCCCTGGCAGGACATGAATCGGGTGCATCTTGGAAATTCGCAGGAGCCAATCCCAATCCTCAAGGACACGGAGACGCTCATCAAACAGGCCCACGGATTCGATGACCTCGCGCCGGACCACGCATGTGGAGGCCCCATGAAAGCTCTCGGCAAGGTGCAGTTCCTTGCGCCAATCAGCGGGATTCTTACCGGGATAGGGAATGCGCTCGCCATGACGACTCACGAGCAGATGTCCCGAACCGCAAAGTCCGACCTCGGGGTGCTCTTTCAGAAATTTTACCTGATGTTCCAGTTTGTCAGGAAGCCACTCGTCATCGGAATCGAGAAAAGCGAGCAGATCACCCTTGGCAAGCCGTATGGCGGCGTTTCTTGCCGCCGAGGCCCCCTGATTGGTTGTGAGGCGCGCGACCTGGATATCGGGCAAGATTGAAAGTGCCACTTCCACGGTTGAGTCGGTCGAGGCATCATCTCCCAGAATCACTTCGAGCTCGCTGATTCCTTGAGCCTTGATGCTCTCAAGAGCACGAGCGATGCAACCGGCGCGGTTGTAAGCAGGTAGGATGACGCTGAGCAGCATGACGAAGGAAAGATTGGGCGATGATGATGATCGAAGACCATCTTTTTCACAAAGTCCTTGCCGGCTCTTGAACCAATCCCCTTCAATTCGTGTCATTCATGAAGAGTGCGTCCTTTATCCATCGTCGCGGACTCCTCCAAGGCCGCTATCTCCTGGCCCTTGCCCTTCTGCTGGCCCTGACCCTTTCCACGATCGGCATCACTTGGGGACGCTATCAGGACTGGCACTTCGATCAGATAGCCTACATAGGTATCAGGCCGAACGGCATGGCTTGGCTTTATCTTAAGCCGCCTCTTCATACCTATCTGACCGAATTCCTCGTCATCAGGCCCATCCACCTGATCGCCCAGATTTTCCCGGATGACCCCGATCATCATAATAGATGGCTCGGCATCACCATGGTCTGTGGCCACCTGTTCACCATCCTGCTCTTCTGCGGAAGCGTGACCCTGCTCTACGGCATTGTCAGAAAATCGTGCGGAGTACAATCCGCCTCCATAATCGCACTGGTGATGGCGACAAGCGCGGGACTTATTCAATTCAACCACTGGGGAACGGTCGATTCGCCTCTGCTCTTCTGGATGCTCGCCTCGTTTGCATTCTCCATCAGGGCGTCTGCAACCGGCGCCCTGAGTGACTCGATTCTGGCAGGCCTCCTGGCGGGACTTGCCGCTGCCGATAAGTATAACGGACTCGGCGTGGTTGCCGCACTCCCTGTTGCTTTGTTCCTGCACTCCGGATGGAGGTCAATCTATCGGCTTCCTATGATTCTGGGGTGCTTGGCTGTACCGCTTGGCTTTTTGGTTGGCTGTCCAGGAGCCGTTTTCGACCATGATCGATTCGTTCAGCAGTTCCTCTATAATCTCTACATTACTCCCGTCTACTACGGGAGCAGCCAAAGATTGGGCTACCTTGATTTTCTGACCTCTTTTCCTGAATTAATCGGTTTGCCTGCTTCGATCGCCCTAGCTGGGTCAGTCGTTGCAACTCTTCTCCTGCTTAAAAATCGAACGCTTACTCACGCTGAAAAGACTCTCGTTGCCTGCGCAGGGATCGTCTTTCTCGGCTATTACATCAATATCGGGAGCTTCCCTAGGATGGAGGCCCGCTTTGTTCTCCCGGTCGTTCCATTTGCTTTCATCCTTGGAGCACCGGCTCTGCAGCGGATCCGAATGACGGAGAAAGTACCTTCAATGCTATTTTCCGCAATTATGGTCTATAACCTGATCTGCTGCTTTATTCTGGGCTTTCGCTTCCTTTCGGATCCGAGAATGGATGCTCAGCTCTTTGCTATGAAGCATTTTCCCCGCAACGCCACGGTAGAGAATACCTACACGCCGGATTGGAATCTATTGCCCGGAGTCTCTGTGAAGCAGACACTCCTAAGTTGTGAAAATGGTCATCAGGAGCGTTTTACCAAACTCTTTGGTAACAATAAGGTTATCAAAAAAGGCTTGGAAACCTGCGAGACACATGATCCCGCTGATGTTTTTACCGAGTATTCACTGAAACTCAGAAACCCCGACTTCATTGCCTTCAGTTGGGTCACCTATGTAAATGCCAGTGATCCAAAGACCTTTCAGTTCTATAAAGACTTGGAGGATGGTAAGCTTGGATACGTGAAGGTGTTTGATAAGCACCTGATCAAAGCCCCCATTTGGGCCTACCCTAGGCAATCCGACGCATTGATGCCGAGAATGGTGATTCTCCAACGAGAGACCAAAACAACGCCTTCATCTTAAGATTGAAATCGGATTGCTTATAAACCGGGCTAAAAGCTCAGGAAATTTTCTGGCGCCACAGAGGCTCTCTTATCACGGAGCACACACAGGGGAACCCCTCCATGATAGGAGGCCCAAGCAGAGAAAGTGCTGGGCGGGCCAATGATCTTGTCACAGAGAGACAATGCATGGAGGTCGCCCGCAGGGAAGCCGGGTCCCTTAAGATAAGAAATCCCACGAAAAAGAGCCTCATCAAGAACATCGCTTGCGCAAACCACAAACACAACCTTCGTATCTGGATGGCTGGCGACAACCTCACGCATCCATTTCACATAGCGCTCCGTTTCATAAAAGTGGATACCGTTCTTCCAACTGCGGTAATCCTCCTGCCTGATGTGCACTCCGACTAGGAGATCCCCCATGGCCCGGGCTTTCGAAATGAGTACCTCCACTGTGTTTCTGACTGATACCACGGGCGTAAAATAGCGGGTAATCTCCTCGCGGTGTTTCCTTAGGGCCGCGTAATCGGAAAATTTCCATCCCATCGGAAGGATCATCTTTCCCGATGCAAGATATTCACCAAAAGTCTCACCATTCAAATCAATATCGCCGTCATCTTTGGTATCGAATCCCCTGATATCAATGGACGCAACGCCTGGCACAATTCCCGATTTAGCAATAAGACCGAGAAGGTGAATGCAGGGAAATAAAAACTCCCTGCATTGGTCTGCAAACTCAGGATCTACATTCCGCCAGGACTCAGGATATCCGCAGAGCGGATCTCGAGCACTCCCCTCAAAGAGATAGGCATACTCACCAAGAGAGGGGTTCAAGAGGCGATACCCCTGACTCAAGGCATTACCCATGAAATAAGCGGCTTGAAAGAGTCTATTACCAAGACGCCCCGCTTTGGAGGAGATCATTACCGTGATTTTATGATCACTCATCGGTTAGTTTCAGTTATGTAAGTTTATCCCTGCAATTTGACTAAGGGGTAAATGGTGTCAAAGAGACTTTTATGAGAAAATAGTTTTAAGAAATAATCTGCCTGATACCCAAAAGGCGTTGCTTGAAGATAGCTAAAAACACTCCAGGAACAAAGGGGGATCCCAAGAAACAAGAGGTGCCACCTTTGCGGAACCCATGGAAGTCGGATCATTTGATGGCATCGAATTGCAGTTTTTGTGGCCCGTTCGAGAGTTGGATTCGACCAATTTAACCCCAGCAAATAAAGAGCCACGGAAGAGGACGTCCATAGAAAGATCCAACGTCCATAATCCCAACCAATAATGAAAAGGGGGAAAATAAAGAGAAGTTGTAGGAGAAGAATGACTAAGAAGCGCCCCCTTTCAATTTCCATCGAACTTGAACATGCCGTCTGATTTTTACTATCACTCTGCATGGTGCTAAGTAGGTAAATGAAACAGAGTAAAATGGTGCCAACCCAAGCTAAAGGTGTGTAGACGTGGTAATTGATTTCCCAAAGCAGGCTGTACCCATTCCACGGACAATTGCTGAAATTGTATTTGAGACTGTAGATGGCACAGGAGGGATGATAGATATCGGTATTGTTTGGCTCAATGTGATGCCAAACTTTAACAAGTGAAGTATTGATGGCTTCCGCGGTCGATTCATTTCCGTGAAAATAGGAGGAGAGGAGAAATGCGAGAATCATCGGTGAAAAACCCGCGATCGACTTGTAGATGCTTTCCCGTGCCGCAAAATATCTGACTGCCAAAATGGCCGAAAAACCGTAGAAAATAAAACCCTCATGGCAGAGGATCGCCACAAAGCCGATGATATTTATCAAAAGATTCCTAAACCAAAGTACGCTTTTGCTTTTTTCCAAAAAAAGGCACGCAATAAATAAAACGATGCACAAGGTATCTTTTCTAATCAAAAAATCCTGAAATGTTGGTCCTCCCAGGAGAATGGGAGAAAAAATTATGATAGAAGGCAGCCTTCCCAATGATTTCCAGCAAAAGAAAGCGATTAAAGCCAGCATCATTATAAAACATATCACTATTACAATAATATTAGCCGGAATACCTGTTATCTCTGATAAAGAAAGCGCTAGTTGCCCAAAGAAGCCTCGCCGCACAAAACCGCCTGCATAGTTAATAAGGCATTCATTCATGCACCAATTATTATGCCCCCAAGACAAGGACTGGCAGTATTGCTCACACGCCGCCATGCAAAAAAGAATGATCATCACCGGAGATGAAATAAGGTTTAAGACTCTTGTAACCTTCATAGGGGTGTTGGATTTTGGAACGTTTGGCCCATCAAAGCGACCCCTGTTTGACTTTTAAGATCTGACTTTTTGTTTTTCCTCCTCGTGACAAGAAACCAGGCAAAGAACAAAGAATCTCCCCAGCAAAGCAGGCCATCCATCCGGGATTTTCAGAAGTCCCCTCTTTAAAGCATTTCAGCATCTCTGCCAATCGACACTCCTCTAGGGCATTCATCGCGGCCTGCACGGTGAGACGGTCGTGCCACTGGCGAAGCGCTCTCCTACTCCGTCCAGTTGCTTTTGGAAGATGTGTTTTTGCGATCACAAGATTCTCTTGGGAGAGCCTAGTGGTCAAAGCGTTTCCCTCCGTCATGGTACTGGACCCAGAATGCCATCGGTAACGATAGGTTATGGCATCAAGTTGCTGCTGGATCACTTCTGTCTCTGCAGCCCGCAGGAGAAAATCCCTGTCGGATGCCAATGAATACTCCAGGGGGAATCCTCCCA
>Ga0118677_10003023_pt1 | contig 32736 bp, 31 predicted proteins | sample AliMusrvi5mmetaG_FD_86154 | JGI IMG/M metagenome (GOLD analysis project Ga0118677, IMG submission 86154) | reverse complement strand
GCGTTTGAACGGCTCCTGGGGAAAGTTTCCGGATAAAGCCTCATCCGAGCGCTTTGCGGTAACTTGCGAGAAGCAAGTCCATTTTCCTATCGAACGAGAGCTCCCTCTGCGCCAGTTCCAAGGCGGCCGCCCCGAAACGCCTGCGAAGATCCGGCGAGGCGGCGAGTTGCTCCATCGCGGCGGCAAGACCATTTTCGTCACCGGGGCTCACGAGGAACCCGTTCACGCCATCCCGGACGTTTTCGGGGATGCCCCCCACGTTCGAGGCGATCGCCGGCTTGCCCGTGGCAAAGGCCTGGGGAATGACAAGCGATTGCGCCTCCTGCTTCGAAGGCAGGACCAGGACGTCGATCGCAGCCATAACGTTCGGCACGTCATCCCGGTAGCCGACCAGCAGGACGGGCGATGGCTGCCGGGGAAACATTTCCAGGATCTTTCTGCGGAGCTTCTCCACCCGCGCGGGCTCGCCATCACCGGCGATGAGAAAACGCGCGTCCGGAAATTTTTCCAAAACTTTCGCGGCGGCGTTGACGAAGTGGTTGTATCCCTTTTCTCCACGGATCATGCAGACGAGCCCGAAAACCGGAGCCTCTTCCGCGATGCCGAACTCCGCGCGAAACCCGCGCCCGTCCACCCCCGGATGAAACTCGTTCAAATCCACGCCTTCGCCGACCACATCCACGCGGGATTCCGGGATGCCGGCAACAACGACCAGTTGTTTTTTGATGAAGTCTGCGGCGGCGATGACCCTCCCGCATCCTGATCGGAAGGGGAATTTTCGGCGTGCCGAGAGGTGGGCCGGCGGGGTCACATGACACGAGTGAACATTCGTCCAGCCGGCAACGTGCGCGAGAGCTCCCCAGAACGAATCCTGCCAGCTCCGCGTGTGGATGATGTCCGGTTTCCACCGCCAGAGCGTCCAGAAAAATTCCAGCAACCCGTGCAGGCCCCCCCACGAGCGCAGCAGATGCAGGGAAATCTGTGGCGTGTGCTCCCGCAGGCGCACGCCGAGCTGGCTTCGCTTCCCGCAAATGACAAGGACCCTGTGCCCGTGCGCGGCCAACCAGATGGCTTCGCGCAGAAGCCGGTATTGCTGCCCGCCCCAGTTCGGACTACAATCGGTCAAAATCACGTTCAGCGAGCGCTTTTCGATGGGGGAATTCTTTTTCATATCATGCCGAAAAAATCAGTGAGGAACCCCGGCTATGCGGCGCTCGGCCCGTATCGCGCCTCGTTTGCGCAGGGCGTGCCGACATTGGTTTACCACAAGCTGGGGCCGCTTCCGCAAGGGGTGAACATGAAGAGCCTGTATGTTGATGCAAGACTTTTTGCATGGCAGATGAGAGAGCTGAAGCGCGCCGGATTTTCGACCGACACCCTTGGCGGATGGCGGAATTTTTCCAAGCCCTCCCCGGCGCGGGTCGTGCTGACCTTCGACGACGGCAGCCGCACCATCATGCGCCACGCCATGGCCGAACTCGACACGAACCGCTTCAAGGCCATCCAGTTTATCGTCGCGGACGCGATCGGCGGGCTGAACCACTGGGATATCCGGGACAACAACGAGGCGGAGGACCCGCTCATGGATGCCGCCGAAATCCGCGAATGGCTGGCGGCCGGACACGAGATCGGCGCCCACACGCGCACCCACCCGCGGCTGCCACAAATCCCCGAAGACCAGGCCCGGGAGGAAATTTCCGCATCGAAAAAAATTCTTGAAGACCTGTTCGGCCGGGAGATCCGGCACTTTTGCTACCCCTACGGAAAGTGGAACCGGCGGATCCGGGATCTCGTCGAGCAGGCCGGCTACGAAACCGCCGTCACGCTGAATTTCGGCGTGAACGGCGCGGTGGATGACCCCATGGCGCTACGCCGGATCGGGGTGTGGCATCCCCCGCGGAATTTCCGGACCTTCGTCAGGTTGCTCGTGGCCGGATTTCCGATGCAGTATTTCAGGAAGCGGTGATCATCTCGGTGCGCGTGGAAACGCGACGGGCCGTTTTTGGTAGGGATGCGCGGCCTCGCGCGTCCGGCCGAGCAGGCAGATGAGGGTGGCGGACGAGCTGGCAGCTCGTCCCTACCTGAGTCACGCGGGCTCCTCGTGGTGGTGGAACTGCAGTTCGTAGAGGTTGCGGTAGAGTGTCGATTTTCCGAGCAGGTCGTGGTGAGTGCCCGTGTCAACAATCCTCCCCTGATCCATGACCACGATGCAGTCGGATTTGAGGACCGTCGAGAGCCGGTGGGCGATGGCGATCACCGTGCGCCCCTCGGAGAGGCGCTCGAGCGCGGCTTGGATCATGCGTTCGGATTCGGAATCCAGAGCGGAGGTCGCCTCGTCGAGGAGCAGGATCGGCGCGTTCTTGAGCAGGGCGCGGGCGATGGCCAGCCGCTGCTGCTGCCCGCCGGACAGGAGGCAGCCCTTGTCGCCGACAACCGTCTCGTAGCCGTCCGCCTGGGCCAGGATGAAGTCGTGCGCGAAGGCGGACTGCGAGGCGGCGATGATCTCCTCGCGTGTCGCGTCCAACCGCCCGTAGCGGATGTTCTCGTAGATCGTGTCGTGGAAAAGGAATGACTCCTGCGTAACGACGCCGATCTGCTCGTGGAGCGAGTGCTGGGTGAGGTCGCGGATGTCGTGGCCGTCCACGCGGATGCACCCTTTCTGCGCGTCGTAGAAGCGCAGGATCAGGGAGAGGAGGGTGCTCTTGCCGGCACCGCTTGCCCCGACGAGGGCATATTTTTTTCCGGAATCGATAGCGAGCGAGATGTCCTCGACCGCCGCCTTGTTCACCCCGTAGGAAAAGGTCATGCGGTCGAACTCGATCCGCCCGGCGCAGCTCTTCAAAACCACGGCATCCGGCTTGTCTTGGATGTCGGGTTCCAGCTTCAGCAGGTCGAAAATGTTGGTGGCCGAAGCCATGCATTTTTGCATGAGCATCGGGATCCTGCTCAGGGATTTCACCGGGTTGTAGAGGAGGAAAATCCCGGCGCAGAGCGCGGCGAACTTGATGAAACTGATGTGGAAGAAATAGACATACATCAACGCGAGGACGACGCCGAGGGCCGACACCGACTCGATGAGCGGCTGGACAATGTCCGAGCTCCGCCGAACGCGCAGGCTGTTCTTCCACTGGATTTCGCTGGATTTGTCGAACTCCGCCGCCTGGTAGCTTTCGCGGGCAAACGACTTGATGATCCGGATCCCGGCGAACGATTCCTGGAGGATGACCGACATTTGCCCGGCCTCGTTTTCCTCCGCCCGCCCGGCCTGGCGGACTTTTTTTCCGAAGAAGATGACGGGGAAAATACAGATCGGAAAAAGGAGGAGGGTCGTGAGGCTGAACACCCAGTCCAGCTTGACCAGCACGATGACACCGGTGATCACCGCAATGGGTCCCTGCACGAGATCCCCCGAGATCGAGGTCAGCGCGTTCTGGGCCATGCGGGTGTCGTTCATCACCCGCGAAATGAGCTTGCCCGCTTTCGAGCGGTTGAAAAACTCCAGCGACTGCGACATCAGGTGCGAAAACAACTGGGTTCGGATATCGCGGAGAACACGCAGGCTCACCCACGCGAGGTTATACGAGCTGAGATATGAAAAAACTCCCCTGGCCACCATGGCCGCCGGGATGAGCAGCGCGATCCAGAACACTTTCTCGATGCCGGGCCCGGAATCCACGCCGGATTTCAGGAACTGGGTGGGGCTGACGACCGACTGGCCCGGTGCCAGAATGGCATCTCCGGCGAGTTTGATGACAAGCGGAAAGATGCCGTTGAGCACGCCGGAAAGGCTTCCGAAAACCAACCCCAAAACGAAGCGCTTCCTGTAAGCATTGAGATACTGGAGCAGGTGGACGTAGGGTTTCCAGAACGCCCGGACGAGTTGAATGAAGGACAGCTTTTGTTTGGACATGGTTCAGTTAATGCGAAATGCGAAATGCGAAATATGAGATGCGATACGACCGGACCCGAACGTCACTTGGGTGGCGTTAGCGAAGAATTTCGCATTCCCCATTTCGAATTTCGAATTCATCTGAAAAGTCATCTTTGGAATTGCGAGAGATACCAATCGGTCAACTCGCGGCCTCCGAAGAGCCAGAGAGCGGCTCCGAGAGCGAGGTATGGGCCGAACGGAAGAATGGTCCGCGCTTTGCCTCTGGCAAGAAGAATCCCAGCCACCCCGGCCGCGCAGCCGATGATCGAGGAGGCGAAAATCGTGAACAGCACCGCCTGCCACCCGAGAAACGCGCCGATGCAGGCCAGGAATTTCACGTCGCCGAACCCCATCGCCTCCCTCGGGATGACGACCGAATCCAACGCTCCGCCGATCGAATCCAATTTGTCCAGCTCGTGCTCCTCGCCCGCGACACTGAGCCTGTCGTAGTGGAAGCGGAGCGGGCCGGCGGGCAGCTCGCGCCCGTCGCACATCACCGGCCCCGACGGGTTCAACACGAGCAGATCGCTCTCCCTGCTGAAAATGTCCTCCCAGCGGTGGGTTTCCTCACCCACCACGAGATCCGCACGGTCGCCGTCGCGGGCCCAGCGGAAATCCCGGGCGCTTTCAAAAACGTGCTTTTTCTTTCCGAACGCGAGCTTCCCGCCTTCGACCACAAGCCAGAGAAGCCCCGCTCCCAGCGCGGCTCCGGCCAGCGAAAGCGCGACGGAAACCAGGCGGGAGCCGGTGTCCATGAGCGCCGGAACAGCCGCCGCGAAGGCGAGACCGGCGAGCGTTCCCCCGAGCGTGATCTCATCCGGGATGATGAAATGCTCGATGTCGATGAACGTGGCGGCGATCAACAGCGAAATAAAAACCCAAAAGACAGGAGCGAGCGGAAGCCCGTATCTCGACCACAGCCCGAAAAAGCAAACGGCCGTGAGGATTTCCACGAGCACATACCGCGACGGGATCTTGGACCCGCAGCCCGAGCAGTTTCCCCAGAGCATCGACCAGCTGACCACCGGAATATTTTCGAACCACGGGATCAGCTTGTTGCAGGATGGGCAGAACGAACGCTTCGGATCACCGAGACCGATCCCCCGCGGCATGCGGTGGATGCAGGCGTTCAGGAAGGATCCGATGATCGCGCCCAGAACCGCGGAGAAGGCCGCGAGGACGGTTGTCATTCCTTTTCCAGGCCGGGCTCGACCAACTCGCACAGGACATGGAGCAGGAATTTTTGCGCTTCCTGGATCCTCGCGGTGACCGTCCCCGGCACCAGGATCTCGACATCCGCAGCCCCTTTGGTGAAGCCCCCGCCCTTGCCGAGAAAGACGATCGTTTTCAACCCGAGCCGTCGGGCCTCCTCGATGGCGGAGAGAACATTGCGGGATTTCCCGCTCGACGTGAGCGCGATGAGGACATCCCCCCGCCTGCCGTAAGCCCGGACCTGCCTCGAAAAGATATCCTGGAACGCGTAGTCGTTGCCGATCGCCGTGAGGAGCCCGCCGTCGGCAGTGAGCGCGATGCCCGGATAGGGCCGCCGGTCACCCATGAAGCGGCAGGTGAATTCCGTGGCAATGTGCGCGCTGTCCGCTCCGCTGCCGCCGTTTCCGCAGAAGAGCAGCTTCCCTCCGGACTTCAGGCTGGCGAGCACGATATCCGCGGCGGCGACCACAGCCGGCTCAAGAGAACCCAGAGACTGGAATGTCTCCATCGCCTCGCGGAGAGAATGGGCGAAGGGGGTTATCGGTTTGTGGGATTTGGACATAAGCGGGGATCCGTGGAAACGAGGCCTTTGAGGTGCGGCCACTCGGTCATTTCCATCGACGTGAAAAGGTTCAGATAAACCACCACGGCGGCCGGCGGGTATTTTGAAAAGAGCTCTTCGACGGCCTGGTCGATCTCGGCTGCGGGAGGTTCGGCGGGAAGCGTCTCGAGGAGGCCTTTCCCGTCATGTGGGATCTTCAAAAAATCCAGAAACCCGCGGACCATTTCCCCCTGGGCGCCGAGGATCCAGGACTGGAGGATTTCGGTTGCGAGGTCGCCATTAGCGGGTCTTCCCAGATTCTCCGCCATCCACGCGGTGCGTTCCACCTTGGGCTTGCGCTCCACAAACACCGCGCGCAGCTTGCGGCGGCCTGCCAGCAATCCGGCGCAGGTCTTGTAAGCCGGACGGTCGTTTTCCTGCAGCCATTCCAGGATCCCCGCTGTTTCGGGAGGAGAGAGCCGGGCAAACAATTCGTGAGCAGTCATGGACCGGTTACCTTAGCAGAAGAGCCCGCGTGGCAGTCAAGCCTGAGGCGACAACCCCAGCTGTTCCGAAAGATAGGACATTGGAGTTGTTTTTTCCGCTTGTTGACAGTGATTTGAGAGGGAGGCGGTGCTGCCGGAAGGAGCCAGCAGATTCGCGGAGGGGGTGGGAGCGGGATTTTTTCGCCTCCGCACCGTCAAAAGCGACGGCTCTGGAATGGCGGCCGCTGCGGTTGCGCATCAAGATTCGGGAGTGAAGAAGACCGGGGGGCTCAGGAAGGCGCGGGGCGAAGGTCGTCGAGGAGCAGGTCGGCGGCCAACTCGCGAGCGAGGTGGAGCTTGGACAGTGCCCGATGGGCGGGCGACTTCAGATTGCCCGCCCAGAAGCTGTGGAAGAGGGCGTGGGCAGCGAAGAGGATGAGCCAGAGGGCGGTGATGGCCACGGGGTGGTGGTGGAAGTAATGATCGGCGTGCCAGTGGTTGGAAAGTTCGTTGAAGCCCTCGTTTTCAATCTGCCAGCGCCCGTGTCCGTATTGGAGGGCGACCCGCGCCGTTGGAGCCAGCGCCTTGGGAAGAGTGGTTGCCCACCACCAGTCGGTGACGTTTTCCTCATCGACCCACTTGCGGGCGATGCGTTTGCGCTCTTGGGTGGTTTCCAGGGAGCGGACCACGCGCAGGGGGTTCTTATACCAGTCGGTGCGGAAGCCTTCGATGTCCCATCGCTCCAATTGCTTGTTGAGGACTTGCTCAACAACCGGGGGTTGACTGCAACAGAGCCCCTCGGCATCGCGCAGCAGATCGGCATTATTTTCCTTGAGGGTGGCGACCAGATATTTTCCGTGGGCATCGAGCAGACCGAGCGTGGAGGCGCGCAGGTAGATCGCGTCGGCGCTGAGCACATCAAAACAGCGGGGATGATCTTTGAGCACGCGGGCGAGCAGGCGCAGCGCGGCTGCGACTTCGTCCTCCTCCGGGAGCACCAGTTCGCAGTCCACCATCAGGCGCAACTTTCCGCCCACCAGTTCGAGGGCCACGATGCGGTGGTAATACTGGATGCGTTCCTTTCCGCCAACTTGGAGCCGCCGCTGAAGGCAGTGGTCACAGCAGCGATGGTAGCTGCAGTTAATTTCATGGCCGTCGATGATGGCCAACTGTAAGCCTCCGGTCGTCTTGAGGGCCTTGTTGCGCTGGAGTTTTCCGTAGATGGAAAAGAGCCCGGCGCGCAGATCTCCGAGATTGAGCCGCTCGGCGACATAGGCGCACTCGTCGGCACAGGGAAGCTCCTGCCCGCACCACCGTTTCCAGATCGGGCGCTTGCGGTGGGCTTCCAGCTCGTTGAGGCTGGGCAGCCGGCACAGGAACATCAAAAAGAAAGCTGCCGGAAAAATCGCGGTCTTGATTTGCCCTTGGGGGCGGGTGTCCCGGATCAGCCCCCATTGTTCTCGCAGGCCGAAGATCTTTTCTCCGTAAGCCAGAAGCCGTCTCAGGATGGGGATCCCTTCTCCTTTCGTGCGGAGGTTTTCTTTTTCGCCAGCAGCTTCTGCCAGCTCAGTTGGCTCAAAGCTTCCAGAGAGGCGCGTGCCTTCTGGAAGTTCTCCGCCCACCGGCGCACTTGATCCTGGGACTCGCGCGGCAGGCACTTCATGCGAGGGGCTCCCTTCTGGTGCTGGGAGAGATAGAGGGAGCGGTGCTTTTCCCCCTTCAAGAGGCAGCGGCAATTCGGGTTGCCGCAGCAGCGCCTCATTTCAATGAGGCTGCCGTGGATAAAGGCGTCGGCATTGTCCAGCAGACGATGAAGCTCGCTGCGCAGGCGGCGTTCTTCCGGGGAAAGGCCCATGCGGTGTCGCATGGAATGACTGATACACTTAAATGTATCATAGTCAAGCGGAATTTTCCGCCATGATACGAATGCGAAAATGCCCGGCACGATTTCAGGCAGCGGCAAGAGCCGCTTTTCCTCTCTCTGAGCCGCTCAGCGGCTCAGCGAATTTCTATCTTTCGGAACAGCTGCAAAGCGACAGATTCCAGATCGCCGCCTCGGCCAGAGGCGAGAAGAATTCTGTCAGAAATCTTTGACTGACCCCAGCCCCCCGAAACCGCGGCACTGAACGACGAGCCTGCCCCATACACCAAGCCGGAATAGGGACGGCCAAGAAACCGGGCGGCAAGAGCTCGACGGGACTCCTCGCGTCAATACGCTGGACTGCCACTTTCCCCTGGTCACTTACCTTTCCTCTGGGGAAGAAATGATAATTCAAAGTTTCAATGTTGATGTCTTTAACAATGAATCTGTGTTCTCGGAAGTCGAGAGATTGTCGTTTGTCAGAGACAGTTCTATTTGGTCCACTCCAACATCAACAAGGATAGCCCAGTAATAACTTTCGTTGCTTGTCTCGCCCAGACTGCGATTGGCACATGCCACTATTGCATATTTCCCAGCGTTTGGGATTTTTAAAATATAGGCTCCCGATGAGTTTGTTTTTGTCGTTGCGATTGGTTTTGGAAATTTTGAAAAAAAGAACTTTCCTGAGGTCGCTTCGCCTGCCATTTCGAGAAGTTGAATATATTTGGCGTTTGCCTCTTCCCATGCTTTGCTGGCCTTTATTTCTTCTGCATCGCTTGCTCCGCTTGAATCTTTCAATGTTCTATCAAATGCGATCTTTTGGGCGGTCTGCTTTCGTTCAATGTCGGCCTTCGCCTTAGCTAATTCGGGAACTATTTTTGCCAAATAACTGCGAGCCTCGTTTTTTGCAGGTTCGATAGCGGTATTGAATTCATCAATCGGAATTGCTGAAACCGCGATATTTCCAAGACGGATGCTTTCTCCTCCCTTGGCAACAATAAAAACCTCTCCAGAAATCTTCAAGGCATCTTGTGAAAAGGATTCCGCAGCAATTCCAAGGAGAAGTGCAAAAGCAAATAATATGTTTTTCATTAGTGAGGAAACGATTTCGCTCTTAATCGGCAGTCGATGTTTGTCTTGCAGAAAGGTAGATAAACATGCCTGCCTTCGTCAAACTGAGTTTCGATTCTTCCGGTTCAAAAAATCCTGCCCCCAAAAAATGATTTCCGTCATGATCCGCCCATTAAGTCTGAGTTGGGAACCTGACAGGAATCTTGAATTTGAGCCTGTTCACATGCTGATTGGAAGCAGAACTCTCTCCCTTGATTCCACCTCCGATGATCCCCCCAAGCACTCCAATGCTGGCCGCGCTACCTTTTCCTCTCTCGACAGTAACCATGAGATCGAACTCAACGGGCTGCAATTCGTAAACGCCAAGCTCAACGCTTTGATGCGTCCCCCGAGGCAACTTAGGAACAATTTCGCCTCCGTTCTCACTGATGTGGTCTTGAGCGTCTTTCACGCCAGCAAGTATATCGCGCAAAGCAGCAGAAACAAAATTACACAAGGAAGATTCATTCATGGTTGGAAAACTGGGGTTCAGTGTGCATATTCTTGCATATTTCTCGGCATCATATATTCGGGCAGGCGAAAGTTGCTACGAGATCAACTGGCGGAGGTTGCCGGTGATGCGGCCGTCGTAGAGGGCCTTGCCGATGATGGCCCCGTGGAGGCGGGGCAATTTGGACAGTTTTCGGAGGTCCTCGGCGCTGGAGACTCCGCCGCTGGCGATGAGGTGGCAGTCGAGGATGCGGAGGAGGTTTTGCAGTTCCGGGAAATTCGGTCCTTCGAGCATCCCGTCGGTGGCGATGTCGGTGTAGATGATCGTGCCCACGCCGGCCACCTGGGCGATGAGGGCGAGGTCGGCGGCGGAAGTGGCCGTGGTCTCGGTCCAGCCTTTCACGGCGACTTTGCCATGGTTGGCATCGATCCCGACGGCGATTCTTTCTCCGCCGAATTCCGTGCAGATCTCGGCGATGTCCTCCGGGGACTCGCAGGCCTTGGTGCCGAGGATCACCCGGCTGACCCCGCAACTGAAAGCCGCGCTGACATTCTCGACGCGGCGCATCCCCCCGCCGAGCTCGCACGGGATATTCACGGACGAGCAGATTTTTTCGACGGTGGCGAGGTTTGCCGGTTTGCCGGAAAACGCGGCATCCAGGTCCACGAGGTGGAGCCAGTCCGCCCCCGAGTCCTCCCATTTTTTCGCGAACGAAACCGGGTCGGACGAGTAAACGGTTTTTTCGGAGGCGCGCCCGCGCTTGAGGCGCACGACTTCTCCGCCCATCAGGTCAATGGCTGGCAGCAGGATCATAAGGTGGATAAAAAATTCCGAAGGACGGCGAGACCGGCCGACTGGCTTTTTTCCGGATGGAATTGCGTGGCGTGGAGTGCACCCCGCGAAATGCTGGCCGCAAACCGGCATCCATATTCGCAGGTGGAGCTCGCCAGCGAGGGATCCTCCGGCACGGGATAAAACGAATGCACGAAGTAAAACGAGGTCTCCTCTGGCAGGCCATCGAACATCGGGCCTTTCAGGCTCGTCACGGAGTTCCAGCCCATGTGGGGCACTTTTAGTCCGGCATCGGAAAACCGGATCACCGTCCCGGGCAGGACGCCGAAGCCGCTCACGCCGGGAGATTCCTCGCTGGCTTCGAACAGGAGCTGGTATCCGAGGCAGATCCCGAGATAGGGGCGTCCGGCCTGGATCCATTCGCGGAGCGGATCCCAAAGCCCGGTCGCTTGCAGGTTCGCCGCGCAATCCCCGAACGACCCCACGCCCGGAACAACGATTGCATCGAAGCCCTCGAGCCGCGAAGCGTCGGACACGAGCGTCGTCGAAGCCCCGGATGCCTCGAGCGCCTTGCACACGCTGCGCAAGTTGCCGCTGCCGTAATCCACGACTCCGATGGAACTGGATTTCACAGGATCCCCTTGGTGCTTGGAACCCCCTGCACCCGCGGATCAATCCCCGTCGCCTGATCGAGCGCGCGGGCCAGGGCTTTAAATACCCCCTCCGCCATGTGGTGCGCATCCCGGCCGGCCAGGACGTCCACATGCAGGTTCATCCCGCCATGCACCGACACGGCGCGAAGAAATTCCTCGACGAGCTGAAAGGAGAAATTTCCTCCGATCGGCTCGACGTTCTTCGGGGCATTAAACGCCAGATACGGGCGCCCGCTGAGATCCACGACGACCCGGACCAGCGCCTCGTCCATCGGGACGTAGGAAAACCCGTAGCGCCGGATCCCGGCCTTGTCCGCAAGCGCTTTCACCAGCGCCTGCCCGAGCGTGATGCCGGTGTCCTCGACCGTGTGGTGGAAATCCACCTCGATGTCGCCGCGGGCATCGAGATCGAGATCAAAAATCCCGTGCCTCGCGAACAGCGTCAGCATGTGGTCGAAAAACGGGATCCCGGTCGAGACCTTGGAATCCCCCTTCCCATCGACCACCAGCCGCAGGGCGATGGATGTTTCGGATGTCTTGCGTTCGATTTTTGCTTCGCGGGCCATGCCGCAAAGCCAATCAGATAATCCCCCGCTTGAAAAGACCGCCTTTTTTGTTCGCTTATCTGGCGGCCGCGAGTTTGACGCGTTTCAACTGGCCGTGGTTTTTGACTTGGACGCGGCCGCTTTCGAAGAGGTCGGCGAGCGCGGCGAGGGTTTCTTTGCTGTCGCGGGCACAGGACCCGACGATGGCGACGAGGTCGCCGAGCGAGTAGTGGCCGCGGTTGATTTTGCGGTAATAGTTTTTCATACCTTCTTTGCCTTATCTGACAGGGCCGGGGATGCGGACGTTCAATTTGTCTTCGCCAGCTCCGCCCACCTTTCGTAAAGCCGTGCGACCTCGGTCTTTGTGGCGGCGAGCTTTTCGACCAGCGCCGGCGCTTCCGCGGCGTGCGAAGCAAAGAACGCGGGATCGTTCAGCGTGGATTCCATTTCCTTCACGGAGTTTTCCGCTGCGAGGATCGTTTCCTCCATGCGGTCGAGTTCCTGCTGTTCTTTGTAGCTCAGGCGCTTGGGTTTCGGGGCGGGTTTCGCCTGGGGGGCGGTCGGTGAAAAGGCCGCTTGGGCTGACCGGGCGCGCGCGTCGCGTTCTTTTTTCTTCTCGAGGTAATACGAATAGTTGCCCGGCTGGACAAAGACCCCACCGTCTTCGAAGGCGACGATCTGGTCGCAGATGCGGTCGAGAAAATACCTGTCGTGGCTGACGACGAGGATCGTCCCGTCAAAGTCCGCGAGCGCCTCCTCCAGCATGCGCAAGCTGGCGAGATCGAGGTCGTTCGTCGGCTCGTCGAGGATGATGACGTTGCCTCCACGGCGGAGAACTTTCGCGAGCAGGAGGCGGGCGCGTTCGCCGCCGGAGAGCTTGTCCACGCGTTCCTTCACGCGGGATTCATCGAACAGAAACCTGCGGAGATAGGCGCGGGCGGTGAGGGTTTGGTTTCCGAAGGAGACCATCTCGCCGGAGTCCGAGACCTCGTCCATGACTGTGCCCTTCCCGTCCAACTGCATCCGCGACTGGTCGATATAATTGAAGACGACCCGTTTTCCGACGGTTGCGGTGCCCTCCGCGGGAGCCAACTCGCCCAGGCAGAGCCTGAGAAGCGTCGTTTTGCCGACACCGTTCCTGCCGACGACTCCGGTGCATTGGCCGGCCCGGAGCGAGAGGTTCATGTTTCGGAAAAGCCAGCGGCCGGTTGCTCCGGCGCGCATCCCGGCTCCGGCGAGTTCGACGGCCGTGTTGCCAATTTCCGGGGCGGGCGGGATGAGAAGATCCATCTCGCGCTCCTCCGGCGGCGCCTCCATGCCGGCGATCTGGTAGAACGAATCCAGGCGGTGCTTGGATTTTGAGCGTTGCGCCCGGACCCCCGCGCGGACGTATTCCAACTCGGCCCGCAGGAATCGCTGCCGCCGGCGCTCGGATTGCTCGGCGATCTGCCGCCGGAGGGCCTTGGCTTCGAGAAACGCGGTGTAATTTCCCGGATGCGAAAACGCGCGGCCATCCGAGATTTCGATGATCCGCGTGGCGATCGTCTCCAAAAAATACCGGTCGTGTGTGACGAAAATCAGCGCGCCGGGAAATTCGCGCAGGAAGTCTTCGAGCCAGCGGATCGTCTCGGAGTCGAGGTGGTTCGTCGGCTCGTCGAGGAGGAGAAGATCCGGCTGCGAGGCCAGTGCCCGGCAGAGTGCGACGCGGCGCTTTTCTCCGCCCGAGAGCGGCCCGACCAAAGTATCGAGCGGAGGGGCGGCCAGCGAGCCCGCTTCCGCTTTGATTCTCGTCTGCAGGTTCCAGCCGTCGGCATGCTGGATGAGTTCGAGCAAGTCGGAGAGTTCGTTGTCGTGCCCGTCCCCGGCCTCGTATCGCCGGATCGCTTCAACGAGGTCCGCCGCGCCTGCCTCGATGTTTTCGAGCACGGATTTTGTGCCGTCCAACTCGAACTCCTGCGGCAGATACCCGACGCGCAGCCCGCGCCGCCGCGAGATGTCGCCGGAGTCCGCCTCTGACTCCCCGGCCAGAATTTTGAAAAGGCTCGTTTTCCCGCAGCCGTTGCGTCCGACAAGACCGACCTTCTCGCCCGGGGCGACCGTGAGCGAGACGCCGTTGAGCAAAACCTGGTTGCCGTAGGCGAGTTTGAGGTCCTTGGCGGATAACAGAACGGATGACATTTCCGCATTGGTACGCGTTTCGACGAAGTCGTGTCGATCATATCCGTCCCCGTGCTGACGACGGGGCAATGGTGATTGAGGGCCTTGCTCTCGCCGGTCGCATTCTGTCCGCTCCGCCAAAGGCGTGCTGCATTGGTTCCGCTGCCGCGGCAAGAGGTTTCTCTGTTGAAGGCCGGGGCTCCTGTGGTATTCTCTGATTTATGGACTGGCAGAACTATATCACGAACGATCCGTCCGTGCTCGTGGGCAAGCCGCTTGTGAAGGGCACTCGACTCTCAGTCGAATTCGTCCTTGATCTGATTTCCCAAGGCTGGGCGGAGGAGGAAATCCTTCGCAACTATCACTTGAAGCGCGAGCAAATGCTTGCATGTGTCGCCTACGCGCAAAGGGTTCTGAGCGAACAAAGAGTCTTTCCCGTCGCTGCCTGATGGCCCATGGCTCTGCGACTCTGCGCCGACGAAAATATACCTGAAGCGGCCGTGCTGAGCCTGCGGCAGGGAGGTCATGACCGATGCCAATACAGTGTTGTTGACGATGCCTCTATCCGCATGCGCGCTCTTCCTCGAGTGTGAGCTATTTTGCCCTGCCTCCAATGCCCAGCGTCCACATCAAAACCTACGGCTGCCAGATGAACGAGCGCGACTCGGAACAGGTCGCCCAAATGCTCGGCGAGCGCGGCTACCGCATGACGCCAGACGAGGCGGACGCGGACGTCATCCTTCTCAACACGTGCAGCGTCCGCGACATGGCCGAACAGAAGGCGATCGGAAAAATGGGGATGCTCCGCAAGCTCCGGCAGGCGCGCCCGCACCTCGTTCTCGGCTATCTCGGCTGCATGGCGCAGGCGCGCGGAGATTCGCTCACAAAAACCTCGCCGCATGTGGATCTGGTCGTCGGCACCCAGAAATTCCACCGTGTCGCCGACTACGTCGATGACCTGCTGCGCCGTCGCCTCGAGTCGAGGATCGACGACCAGCGGATTCCGATTGTCGATGTGGACGAGGAGGAGGGCTCGGAGGCGGCCATCCGCGACCAAGATCTTTCCCCCGGACAATGCGCGGCCTTCGTTTCCATCATGCAGGGATGCAACATGCGCTGCGCGTTTTGCATCGTCCCGCAAACACGCGGTGCCGAGCGCGGGAGGCCGGTTGATGAAATTGTCGGCGAGGTGAAGGGGCTCGCCGAACGCGGGGTCCGCGAGGTCACGCTCCTCGGGCAGATCGTCAACCTTTACGGCCGCCACGAGCTGCCGCAAATAGATGGTGCCAGCCCGTTTGTCCAGCTCCTGGAAGCGGTCTGCGCGGTGGACGGAATCGACCGTGTGCGCTTTACCTCCCCGCATCCGATCGGGTTCAAGGAGGATTTGATCGCGGCATTCGGACGGCTCCCGAAACTGGCCGAGCACGTCCACCTCCCGCTCCAGAGCGGATCCGACCGGATCCTAAAAACCATGCGCCGGGGATACACGGCGGATGTTTTCCGCAAGCTGGTCGGCCGCCTCCGGGCCGGGCGTCCGGGGATCGCGATCACCACCGACATCATCGTCGGGTTTCCGGGCGAGACCGGTGAGGACTACGCCGCCACGCGCACGCTGTCCGACGAGGTGGGGTTCGATAACGCCTTCGTCTTCCGTTACTCGCCACGCCAGAACACGCCGGCCGCCACAATGGAAGATCAGGTGCCCGAGGACATCAAGGAGTGGCGCAACAAAGACCTGCTCGATGTCGTCAACCGGCATTGCGCACGACATTTGGACGCGCTCGTCGGTCAGCGCGTGGAAATCCTCTGCGAGGGAGCCAGCCGGAACAACCCGCACAGGCTCACGGGCCGCACGCGCACGAACAAAATCGTCGTCTTCGAGGGCCCCCCGCGCCACATCGGGCAGATCTTCGACGTGAGGATCGAACGCGCCAGCCCGTCCACGCTCTACGGAAAGGTGGACTGAGAATCAGCGGAAAAACTTCCGCACGATCTCGCGGGGCGTGGCGATGATCGGCGCGACAACGTGAAAATCCTGGAGAAGCAATTTGAGCCGCTCGTAATCCATTGCCCGGAGATGGGCGTCGCTGGTCAGAAGAAAGGAGCATCCAAGCAGTGCGGATTCGGCAAGAATCAGAGCATCGTGATCTTCCTCATCGGGCAGCAGATCGTCCGCACGGAGTTTGGATCCAATCGCGGCGACAATTCCATGTCCCACCGGCACGAGATTCACTGGCTGAAGTTTCCACTTCGAAGCGAGGGAATTCAGCGCGGTTTGCGCGGCTGCACGAACCTCCTTTTCTTCCGCAAAGCGGCTGAGGAAAGCCAACTCGAGATTCACCGTCGGGGGAACCACCAGGCGAGCGGCTTTGGCGCGTTGCCGGATCACGGCGAGCGCATCCATCACATCCTCCACTCCCACGGCAAGATCAAGCGGGACGTTTGTATCAACGGCGATCAGCATTTGCCGTTTGGCCGTAGATCGTGACCATTGCCAGAGCGAGGAGCTTCTCCCGCTCAACGTCGGTGAGTTTGTTCATCCGGGGACGATACTTATCCACCATGATCGTTCCCGGTGTTTTCTTCTCCTTCGGAACTGTCGTCGTTTTGCTCTTGCTCACGTTGCCACAATGCACCCGAAGCGCCCCTGCGTCAATGTTCTCTCAGAACCCCTGATCCGCGCGTAAGCGCTGATTTGGAGAAACACGTTCCGTGTTCCTCTACATTGCGCCTGGCTCCGGCGGGCATGTAGCGGCTGCAACGCAGGGAGCGAAGCAACCGAGGCCGGGCTTTCCATTCTGAAAGAATTTCGTTCTCGATAGTCCCTCGATGATGTCTTCTCGCTCGCAGCCTCACGGGATGCCGTTCTACCGGGTGGAAGAACCGGTGGTTGCACCTGACGTTACACCGGCGGGTTTGCTTCTTATAACAATCACCTTTCCGACCCAGATCATCTCCATGTTTGCCGCCTCGGCAATATACTTCACGAATTCATTCACCGGGATGTCCGTAAGACTCAAGGTAATCCTCGCCTCTTTGATTTTCTCCGTGCCGGCACCCAGTATGATTTCAACCCCCTTCTTTTCCGGGTCAAGCTCCCGACTCTTTGCCCGCAGCCAATTCACCGCCTCTTCGACGGTCGCGTCACGAAACTCGACCTTTGGGATGATGATCTTTGAAGCTTTCGCTTGCTCGTTGGCTGTTTCGGCGGATACCTCCGTCGTTGTCGGGGAAACGGAAGTTGAGTTTTGGGCGCTCGCCGTCAGCAGCCCCGCGCTCACGGCCAGGATGGAAACCGCCCCAAGGATTTGGCGCGGGAGATTTGTTGTTTTATAGTTCTGAATCATAATGATGCGTTGTTTGAGTTTGTTTTTTGTTTCAATGATGCCGACTGCGGGGAGCGTGAGCCGTCCCGGCCGAGACAGGCTCAGCACCCGCAGCAGCGTTTTGGCATAGGCGTCCGCTCCGGCTTCGGAGGTGCGCACCATGACAAATTCGTCGCAGGCCAGCTCGCGGTCCGCTCGGGCCAGCCGCACCGCCAGCCATGCCAGCGGATTAAACCAATGGACGGCCTGCGCAAAAACCAGCAGGCACTGCAACGGCAGGTCGCGGCGTTTGAGATGTCCCATCTCGTGCAAAACCACCAGCCGCAGCTCGCCGTCGGAAAGTTTTTCCGCCAGTCCCTTGGGAAATAGAAGCAGCGGGCGCCAGATCCCAAACAAGGCCGGGCCGGGAATATGGTCCGCTTCAAAAGCGGCGATCGGATTCAGCCCCATCCGCCAGGCGCAGTCGGCGACCATTTCCTCGGTGCGTTTTCCCGCGCAGCGGCTGTCGCGAGCGAGCCGCCTCCGCAGCGAAAGGTTCGCCCCAAAATGCCGCAGCAAAACCGCCGCCACGCCAAACAACCAGACGGCGGCTGCGGTTTTTTCATTCAACAAAAAGTCCCGGAGCGGATGAGCGGCGGGAGTCACGGGTGGCGGCATTTGAACTTCCGCCACATAAACCCATGGCGTTGCGGGCATATACCGCGCGGCGACCGGCGCGGGCAGATCAAACGGCAGCAGGAGCCTGGCCGCCACCACGATCCAAACCCAATACAAAACCCGGGCGTCGATCCATCGGCGCATCAGCCCGCGAAGGGCGAAAACAATTAGGATAAGAATACCGGCGCGCCATGAGTTGGCGGCCAAGTGGGCCATGAAATCGTGGAGGTTCATTTCTTTCTCTTTCGTTTGGAGCGTTGGGAAGCGATCAGGCGTTCGAGTTCTGCCAGTTCGGTGTCAGACAAGTCGCCCTGTTCGCAGAAATGCGCCAGCAGCTCGGCCGTGGCACCTTGAAAAAAACGGGAAAGAAAACTGCGGCTTTCCCGGGCGACCGATTCCTCGCGGGAAACCAGCGGCGAATAAAAATTCATGTTGTAACGCTTCTCGACCGCGAGCGCCTCTTTCTCGGCGAGCCGGGCGAGGAAGGTGTTGACGGTTTTTTGCGACCAAGCCTGATCTTTGCGAAGAAGCTCGAAAACTTCCGGCGCGGTGATCGGATGCTTGCCCCAGACGACATCCATGACCTCCCACTCGGAGGCGGAAATTTTGGAAGGCGTCAAATTCTTACTCATGTGCGGATGCTACCACGTATGTAGTCATTGTCAACGAAAATACTTTTTGATTTTTTCATCGTAAGGGTCAACTGCCCGCCGTCGCCTCCTGCGTCCACGCCAGCGCCTTCCGCCCGCGATGCCGGCCTTGCTCCTTTTCCTGAACCCGGCAGCTCAATAACTTTTTCCGGGCTGGGGATATTCGAAAACCCGGAAATACCGGTTGGCGTAGATCAGGGGATAGGCTGCGCTGCGCGGGTGTTCGTAGAGCCGCCTGGCGAGCGGGTTGGCAGGCGCGGGCCGGCCGAGAGTCTGGGCGGCATTCGAGACCACCCGCTCCGGTTCATACGCGAAGATATAGCCGGCTTTCCGCTTTTCGAGGATCTCCCGCCCGCTTCCCTCCGAGAGAAAAAATTCCGCCGTATCGGCAATCCCGGGGAGGCTCTGGTGGGACGTTCCAGCGACGCAGGGCTGCCCGGACCACCAGACGATCGCCGGGCTGAACCACCAGGGGGCAAGAACGCCGCGCACGGGAAGACCTTTGATTTGGACCGCCGCCTCGCGAAGCGCCACCGCATCGGCAACGGATTCGGCCCTCGCCCGGAAGACGGCATCATCCGGATAGAGCGTGCTTTCCCAGCAAGCGGCAACCGGCCAGAGCGAAAGGAGAAAAATCCCCCACCCCGCAAATCTCCACCGGGCGAGTGGCAAAAGCCACGGCAGGCTGAGCGCGGCCGCGATGACGAAGAAATACCCCCACCTGAGATACCAGAGGGTCAGGCCGGCCAGAAGCGCTACCAGCCCGCAGAGCAGAAGATAAACCGGCTCCCTTTTTTGCAAATAGCCAGCCAGAAGGCCGAATGGGGCTGCGACCGCCAGCCATCCCGCCCAACTGAAGAGCACCGGGAACGACCCGTGCCGCAACTCCCCGATGTTCAGCGACCAGTTGGCGAAGTGCGCGTCGAAGGCGGCCACATGAAATCCATCCACCAAAAACCCCACCAACAGAATCGCGAAAAAGATGGCCAGCGGCACCCGGGCCAGAACCAGTCGCCGCGTGCAAAATCGAAGCAGCAGGACCGCCGATAACAGAATGAGCGGCTCGAAGAGCGACACCCAAAGCGCAAGGGCCCACGCCACGGCGGAAACCCATTCCATCCTGCGCGGTGATATCCATATTTCCGAAGCCGCTCCATCAGCCATCTCTTGTGGCATGGGCATCCTGCCCATGCGTGGAAATCCAGCAAGACATGGGCAAGATGCCCATGCCACGGTATTTTTTCTGCGCGGTGGGCCCTTGGTTTTTCCGGTCCACAGGTCCACCTCGGCCGCCAGCGCCATCGCAACCAGCAGCATCAGCAGGGATTGGTGGTCCGGCCGGCCGAGAAGAAACCCGTGCGAAACAATCGGAGAAACGGCGAGGAGGAGAATCATCGCGCCCCGAAATGGAACGCCCCGGCCCCAAACCGCAAGGAACGCCAACATCACCAACCCGAGGATCGGAGAAATCCAGGCCCCGGCCATTGAAAGCGCCGCAGTGGAAAAAGTCCCCATCGCCACGGCAAGACCAGCAATCAGATAGTCCAGGGGAGACGTGGTGTGCGGCCGTGTCCCCTCCGGGAAATTTTCAAAATCATGCTGCCGGACCGGCGCGAGCGGATGCTCCTGCAACAGGCGCACCCGGGTCATCCGCGCGTAGCAGTCGCCGTCGGTAAAATAGACGTTCCTCCCAAAGAATACCTGCTCGGAATTCCACGTGAATGCCGCCAGCCCGATCCCGAGAACCAACACGGGAAAAATCCATGCCACGAAAACCTTGAGAAAATGGCGGAAAAATGCGGATACACCCAACATATTGTGGACGGGATTTCTCTCCATCCCAATATCCTGTGGGAAAAGCCAGAAATAATTCGAAAAATTATTGCCAGCACCCCGCGTTTGGATAGCCTTGACGAATACGGGAATCTGCCCCCGAAACCCACTTCCGAATCAAGATGCCAGACGAACCAAACCCTGAAAAACCCGCCGCAAAAACCGAAGCCACCAAAGCCGCGAAACCGGCCCCGGATTTCAAGGCAAGCGAATACACCGCAGACGACCTGAGCTCGCTCAAAGGGCTCGAGGCGGTGCGCAAAAAGCCGGGCATGTATATCGGCGGCACGGACGAGCGGGCGCTGCACCACTGCGTCAGCGAGGTCTTGGACAACTCGGTGGATGAATTTCTCGCGGGCCATTGCGACCACATCGACGTGACGATCCACTCGGACGGCTCGATTTCCATCCGCGACAACGGGCGAGGAATCCCGGTGGACATCAACAAGGAGGAAGGAATCCCGGGCGTCGAACTCGTGCTCACCCGCCTGCACTCGGGCGGAAAATACGGTCAGGGCAACTACGAGTATTCCGGCGGCACCCACGGCGTCGGCGCGAAGTGCGTCAACGCGGTGTCCGAGTGGTTCAAGGTCGAGGTCACGCGCGACGGAAAAATCCACGCGATGTCGTTCGAGCGCGGGGTGACGAAGCAGCAGCTCCACGTCATCGCCGAGGTGAAGTCCAAGAAGCATACCGGCACGCTCATCACGTTCATGCCGGATACCGAGATCTTTCTCGAGACGACCGAATTCAAGGCCGAAAGGATCATCACGCGCCTGAACGACATCGCGTATATCAACGCGCCTCTGTCGTTCACTTTCCTCGACGAGCGGCAGGATAACGCGCGCCCGGTCCAGATCGTCCATCCCAAGGGCGTGGAAGAGTTCGTCGGACGCCTGGTCGAAAACAAGACGCTCGTGCACCCGAAACCGATCATGATCAGGGGAGCGCGCGACAAGGTCATGGTCGAGATCGGCCTGCACTACACGGACACCTACAACGAGCAGCTCCTCTGCTACACGAACGCGGTGCCGAACCCCGACGGCGGCGCTCACAGTAGCGGCTTCCGCGGCTCGCTCACCCGCGCGATCAACCAGTACGCGAAGAACAATTCCCTGCTGAAGGAAAAGGACGTCCCGATCACCGGAAACGATGTGCTCGAGGGCCTCGCCGCCGTCGTCAGCGTCAAGCACCCGGACCCGCGGTTCGAGTCCCAGACAAAAGTGAAACTCATATCGCCCGAGGTGGACGGCATTGTCGGCTCGATCAGCTACGAGGGGCTGATGCTCCATTTCGACCAGAACCCGAACGTCGGAAAGCGCATCATCGAGAAGTGCCTCATGGCCGCCCGCGCCCGCGAGGCGGCGCGCAAAGCCCGCGAGACCGTCCGCAAAGGCGCGCTCACCGGCGGCGGGCTCCCGGGCAAGCTGGCGGACTGTTCCGAGCGCGACCCGGCGCTCACCGAGCTCTACGTGGTCGAGGGCGACTCGGCAGGCGGCTCGGCCAAACAGGGCCGCGACCGGCGTTTCCAGGCGATCCTCCCGATCAAGGGCAAGATCATCAACGTCGAAAAAGCGCGCCTGGACAAGGTGCTGCAAAACACCGAGGTCCAGACCCTGATCACCGCCATCGGAACCGGCATCGGCATGGCTGGCGGCGAGAAGGACCAGGAAGGCACGTTCAACATCGAGAAGCTGCGCTACGGGCGCATCATCATCATGACCGACGCCGACGTGGACGGCTCGCACATCCGCACGCTCCTGCTCACGTTTTTCTGCCGCCAGATGCCCGAGCTGGTCAAGCAGGGCAAGATCTACATCGCCCAGCCGCCGCTGTATCTCATCAAACGAAAAAAGCGCGAGGAATACGTGGACGACGACGCGCAGCTCAACAAGATCCTCATCGGGATCGGCGCCGACGAAGTCAAGGTGAAGAACCTCGCCGACGGCAAAGTTTTCTCCTCGAGCCAGCTCAAGGAAATCCTCGAACTCCTCGAACGTTTCTCGAAATTCAGCGGCGCCATCCAGCGGCACGGGGGCGACATCGAATCTTACCTGGCAGAACGCGACCCGAAGACTGGCAAACTCCCGACCTTCATGGTCAAAGTGCGCGAGGGGAACGACGAGTGGGCGACCTACTTCCCCGGCGAAGCCGAAGTCCGCGAATTCCACGAGGGCAACCGCGACCTCGGCCTCTACGACGATCCGACGTCCGAACCGGGGGATGGCGACCCGGCACCGGCGGAGCCGGCAGCGAAGGCGAAAAAGCTCGACCCTTCGAGCCGGCGCCGCGCCAAACTCATCGAGCTGCACGAATCCATCTCCGCCCAAAAGCTCATCGACGAGCTCGCCCGCAAAGGCCTGAAAATCGAACACTACGCCGACAGCGCCGAGCCGATCTTCGAACTCGTCGAGGGCGAGGGCGAAAAGGCCGTCAGCCACCCGCTCTTCGCCATTCCCGAAATCCTCACCAAAGTCCTCGATATCGGCAAACGCGGCCTTTCGATCCAGCGCTTCAAAGGCCTCGGCGAAATGAACCCGAAGCAGCTCTTCGAGACCACGATGAACCCGGAAAAGCGCAAGATGCTCAAGGTGGACCTGAACGAGGACAACGCGGTCGAGGCCGACCGCATGTTCACGATCCTCATGGGCGACGTCGTCGAACCCCGCCGCCAGTTCATCGAGGACAACGCCTTGAATGCCAGGCTGGATGTGTAACCGATTGACGACCGTGACTACATGTGACTACATTTCGGCATGAAAGAAATCCCGACATCCCGAACCACCGACGGCGAGCCGCTGATGCCATCGCCCGTTTTGCGTGAAGTGACCGTCATGCCCGGCCTGGGCGAGACGATCAGCGTCCGCGCGGCCAAGGCCCACCTCTCGGCTCTCCTCAACCTCGTCGAGGGCGGACACGAAATCACCATCACCAGCGGGGGCAAGCCAAAAGCGCGCCTCTCGGGTATCGAAAGAAAGCTCAGAAACCGTGTGCCTTTTACCGGAACCCAGGAACATTTGGCCAAAATGCCGAAGTGGGACGGTGGCCCCACCGCCGACGAAATCATCCGAGCCGACCGCGACGGTCGGGGCTGGTAGCCTATGTATTTGGACAGCGCAATCATCGTTAAACTACTCACCGATGAGGATGATACCGGATTCTTCCAGCGTGCGCTTGTGGGCCAACCGCTCGGGTCGTCGGAACTTTCGCAGCCGGAGGTTTTTTCGGCACTCCTCTGCAAGGAGCGCACCAAGCGGATCTCGCGTTCTCAGCGCACGAAGGCGTGGGCTCTATTCAACGAGCGCGTGGCACTGAAGCAGATCGAGATTCTGCCGCTCGACCAGGGGGCTTTGGGAATGGCGCGCTTCATTTTGGAAACCTGCCACCCCCGGGTCGCCCTTCGCACGCTCGACGCCATCCACCTTGCCGCCTGCGACCTGAGCCAGGACTTTCCGCTCTGCACGACGGACCGGCGGATGCGCGAGGCGGCGGATCTGCTTAAAATCCCGATCTTTCCCGCAACCCTCCCCCCAGCCTGATTTCTTATGTATACGCAAAATGAAAAAGTCGAACTGGTGAATGTGGCCGACGAGATGTCGAAGTCGTTTCTCGACTACTCGATGTCGGTCATCATCTCCCGTGCGCTTCCGGACGCGCGCGACGGGCTCAAACCCTCGCAGCGACGCATCCTTTTTGCCATGAACGAGCTCGGCGTGCAGCCGAACCGCAAGCACCTCAAGTGCGCGAAGATCGTCGGCGAAACGATGGGCAACTACCACCCCCACGGCGACCAGGCAATCTACCCGACGCTCGTCCACATGGCCCAGCCCTGGGCGATGCGCGAGATGCTCGTGGACGGCCAGGGAAATTTCGGCTCGGTCGAAGGCGACCCGCCCGCGTCCATGCGATACACCGAGGCCAGGCTCCAGCACCTCGGCGCGGCCCTGATGACCGACATGGACAAGGGGACGGTCGATTTCATCCCGAACTACGACGAGACGCGCACCGAGCCGACCGTCTTCCCGGCGGCGTTCCCGAACCTTCTCGTCAACGGCGGGACCGGCATCGCGGTCGGCATGGCCACCAACATCGCCCCCCACAACCTCGTCGAGTGCATCAACGGGATCTGCGCGCAAATCGACGACCCGGACATCAAGATCGACGGCCTCATGGCCCACATCCAAGGGCCGGATTTTCCGACGGGCTGCCTGATCCAAGGAGCCGCGGGCATCCGCCAGTATTTCGAAACCGGGCGCGGCCAAGTCCGGGTTCGCGGGCGCGTGGCGGTCGAGGAGGGCAAAGGCGGGCGCGAAAGCGTCATCGTCACCGAGATCCCCTTCAACGTGAACCGCTCGGATCTCGTCAAGCGGATCGCCGATCTGGTGAACGAGAAAGTCCTCACCGGCATCAGCGACGTGCGCGATGAAAGCGCCGAGGACACCCGGGTCGTGATCGAGCTCAAGCGCGACGGCAACCCGAAGGTCATCATCAACAACCTCTTCAAACACACCGCGCTCGAATCTTCGTTCAGCGTCAACATGCTGGCGATCGATCGCGGCAAGCCGAAGCTCCTCTCGCTCAAGGAGGCGATCAACTGCTACATCGAACACCGCCGGGAGGTCATCCTCCGGCGCACAAGGTTCCTGCTCAACGAGGCCGAGGTCGAAGCGGAGAAGCTCGAGGGCTACCTCATCGCCCTCGCCAACATCGACGACTTCATCAAAATCATCCGCGACTCCCGCGACCGCGACGACGCCAAGGAAAAGCTCCTCGTCCTCTCATGGACGCAGAAGGCCGTCGAAAAGCTCGGCATCCTCATCCGCAGCGAGGCGCGCATCACGGACGGAAAATACAAATTCTCCGAGAAGCAGGTCGGCCACATCCTCGACCTCCGCCTCTACCAGCTCACAGGCCTCGAACGCGACAGCATCAAGGGCGAATACGATGCCCTCGTCGCCACGATCAAGGACCTCCTCGATATCCTCGCCAAAGAAAAGCGCGTCCTCACGATCATCAAGGAAGAGCTCCGCGCGCTGCAGGAAAAGTTCGGCACCCCGCGCCGCACGCAAATTGTCCCGGCCGAGGGCGAGATCGCCATCGAAGACCTGATCGCCAACGACGGAGTCATCGTCACCCTCACCCACAACGGCTTCATCAAGCGCACGCTCGTCAGCGCGTTCCGCGCCCAAAAACGCGGCGGCAAGGGCGTCATCGGCATGACCGCCCGCGAGTCGGAGAACGAGGAGGACAGCGACTTCGTCGAGTATCTTTTCACCGCCACGACGCACGACTACCTCATGTTCTTCACCGAGACTGGGCGTTGTTACGTCGAGCGGGTCTTCGAAATCCCCGAGGGCTCGCGCGCCAGCAAGGGCCGCTCGATCGCCAACCTCCTCGAACTCCGCAACGACGAAAAAATCGCCTCCACCATCCGCGTCCAAGGCCAGAAGAACGACGAGGACACATGGAACGAAAAACTCCACGTCGTGTTCGCCACCCGCAGCGGCATCGTCAAAAAATCGAATCTCAACGACTTCAAAAACATCCGGAAGGGCGGGATCATCGCGATCAAGATCGAAGAGGGCGACCGCCTGATCGACTGCAAAATGACCATGGGGCAGGACGAGATCGTCCTCATCACCCACGACGGCCAGAGCATCCGCTTCCACGAAGAAGAAATGCGCGACCAGGGCCGCGACACCGTCGGCGTCTGGGGCATCCGCCCGGAAAAAGGCGACTTCATCGTCGCCGCCGCCGTCGTGAACAAGGACGCCCAGCTTCTCGTCGCCGGCGAAAACGGCCTCGGCAAACGCACCAGCTTCGAGGAATACCGCATCCAATCCCGCGGCGGAAAAGGCATCATCACGATGAAGACGAACGAGAAAACCGGCGGCGTCGCCGGCGCCCTCACCGTCCGCGACGCCGACGAGCTCATGCTCATCACGAACAAGGGCAAAATGGTCCGCACCCGGATCAAAGAAATCCGCGAAACCGGCCGCAACGCCCAAGGCGTGAAACTCATCGACCTCCGCGAAGGCGAAGTCCTCCAAGGCATCGCCCCCGTCGTCAGCGACGACGACGAGGAAACCGAAGAAGCGTAAGCAATCACTCCCAGAACGGGATCGGCTTGCCATCGCCGTCCCGGTTCAGCCCGAAAACGGCGATTCTTGTAGAGGTTGCAACGCAGGACGCGAAGCGGCCGAGGCCGGGCTTTCCATTCTGAAAGAATTTCTCAATCGCCGGATCCGGGTTCAGCCGGACGAACCCCGATTCTCCCGCAACCTTTTCATTCAGGGAACGCAAATCAAGAGGACCGGGCAAAGCGGGTGCCGGCGCCGGTTTGAACACCCCCAATAGTCGTCCGATTCCGGCGCGCCGCATTCTCCGCCGCCACTGAACCGGCGGCAAACAGGACTCCGGCGAAAAGAATCTCGCTCCCGATAATCTCTGTCCTTGCGGGTCAGTTGCGAGGAGGCTCCTCGACCACGGGATTGGTCAATTTTCCGATGCGCTCGACCTCGACGGTCACCTCGTCTCCGGCCTTGAGCCAGACAGGCGGTTTGCGCGCCATGCCGACGCCGTGGGGCGTGCCGGTGCTGATGATCGTGCCGGCATCGAGCGTCGTGCTGCCGCTCAGGAATTCGATGAGCGTGGGCACGTCGAAAATGAGGTCGTCCGTGTTCCAGTCCTGCATGACTTCGCCGTTGAGCACGGTGCGGATTTTCAATCCGGCCGGGTCGGGAATTTCGTCGCGGGTGACCAGGCAGGGTCCGAGAGGCATGAAGGTGTCGAAGGTCTTGCCGCGGCACCATTGCGAACCGCCCCACTCGCCCTGCCAGTCGCGCGCGCTGACGTCGTTGCCGCAGGTGTAGCCGAGCACGTGGCCGAGGGCGTCTTTTCGCGACACGTTGCGGCAACGTTTGCCGATGACCACCACGAGCTCGCACTCGTAATCCACCTTGTCGCTTCGCAGCGTGCGCGGGAGTTCGATCGGGTCCCCGGGGTTCTGCACGGTGTTCGGCCCCTTGAAAAATAGCACAGGATGCGCGGGCACGGGGGCCTTCCCCTCGGCGGCATGGCGGCGGTAGTTCAGGCCGATGCAATAAATCGCGGCAGGCCGGATGGGCGCGAGGAGTTTCACCACCTCGGCATCGCGCGCGGTGACGCTGTGTTCGCCAAGGATGTCGCCTTCGATCACTTTGGCCGTTCCGTCCTGTTGCAGGGCGGCGTAGCCGGTCTGCTGCCGCGAGTTGGTATAACGGATGATTTTCATGGGTAAGCCCCACCCCTATCATCGCCTGCCGGGCATTTCCACCTTTTCTCGATGGATTTCCTCCTGTTTGGCCCGATGCCTCCCGGCGGCCAGATCAATCGCCGCTTCCTGTCCGTCAAATCCCGTGAGTTCATTTAAGCCAAAGCTAAATATCCTGCCGCGGGAGCAAGTGGCATTGTGGCCTCATCTCAGGCCGACTCGCGACATCGGGTTTACTCTCTATGGCGGGACGGCCATAGCATTACGGCTCGGGCACAGGCGATCCGTCGCCTTTGATTTCTTTGCGGCCCAGGAACTCAATAAATGCCTTTTGCGGGACAAATTACCGTTTTTGGCAAATTCCACGGTTGTCCAAGATGAACCCAATACACTGACAGTCATAAGCGATGGCGGCGTTAAGGTTTCGTTTTTTGGCGGGCTCCGATTTGGCCGTTATGGGGCCCCCGATACAACGGATGACAAGGTTTTGAGCGTGGCGTCTCTGGATGATTTGATGGCCCACAAAATCAAGGTCGTGCACCAGCGCTCGGAGGCGAAGGATTACACGGACATTGCAGAAATGCTGAAAGCGAACGTCCCGCTCGAAAAGGGACTGGCAATCGCAATGGAAATGTTTAAGCCAGACCTGTCGCCGATTATCGCCTTGAAAGCGATGACATATTTCGAAGGCGGGGATTTACATGGCCTCACAAATGAATCAAAGCGGATTCTGGCCGGGGCGGCGGCCGAGATCTCTGCGCTTCCCGAGGTAAAACGACTTTCGGATTCTCTTGGCGAAGACGTGGTATTGGAATAGGATTCTCCAATTATCCACGCCACGATTGCCCGCAGCGGTGACGAATAGGCTGAAACGACCGCCGCATGTTCCCGCCCGCCATAAAATTGGCAAGCAAGCGGGCACAGGCGCTCAGAAACCCCCGCTTGCTACAACGCGCCTGCGCCATAACGGAGCAGCCGCCTTAAGCCCCATGCTGTTCACTGAACTGCAAAAAGGAGCGCGGGCGCCCGCAAACTGGAACGATGGCGGGCAAGATGCCCGCGCTCCCGGCTTAAATGGACAGCATTGGCTTCAAGCCCGAATCCAGCGATCGCTCACATGGAGGACGCGGAGAGCACGGAGTGAACAGGGGAAATCATCGGGACAGAAATAGGCGGCTTGATATTTTTCCTCCGCGTTCCCTGAGTTCTCCGTGTGCCAAAAACGTTTTTCGGGATAAAACCAAGCCGATAGAAATGGGCGGCCAAGTCCAAAAATGTGTTTCCATGCAGATGTTGCAAGGGCCTCCTTTTCGCGAAGATTCGCGCGATTCGCGGGCTCTTCTGCGGTTTTCTGGTTCAACCATGAAAAAGCCGCCTGGCCCCCCAAGAACCAGACGGCTTTCACTGCGGCGCACGGGAAACCCCAAAGAAACCCGCGCGCCAACACCAAAAATGAAAACGCTGAAAAGAGCTCAGCCCTGGCGGCGCCGGCGCAGGACCATCACCGTCGTCAGACCGAAGGCCAGCAGGCCCCAGGTCGCTGGCTCGGGGACAAGGGTATCGAATGTGATGCCTGAAAGGAAGGGGTAGGTTTTATTAGTCTCAACGGCAATCGTAATTGTTTGCCCCGCAATTGCGTTGTTGATGTCGGCTAGAAAAACGTTAGGTGCGGCATTATTGACGCCGTAGCTTTGATAGGTTGAATTAAGGGTGACTGTATTACCGTCGGGGCCAGTCGAGGTAAGCACATATGCCGGAGTCGTAGGGTACGATACGTGGGTTTCCGAAAAAAGACCGAGTTGGAAAGAGGCGGGAACACTACCCTGAAGGGTAATTGTAGCAACCGTGTTGGGCCCAGTCCCACCACCGTTATAAAGGTATCCTGGAGTTATCTTGGTACTCCCACCGTCGAAAGTCATGGCATAAGAAGCCGTATCGGGTCCCAGGGCGGTGCCAGACGCATTCGCCACAGTTGCATAACTCGGAAGTCTTGAACTAGGAGTACTGGGAGTACCATCCCAAACTTGCCATCCATCTACGCCCAGCACCGGGGTTGTTGTTCCGGTTCCGATGGCCGAGACGGCAGCATAAGAGGTGGTTGTAGGAATCACAATCACTGCTGCCTGCGAGGATGCGGTCGAAAAAACCGCGAGGCCGATAGCCAACGCGGCGAGAGGGACGAGTTTTGAGATTTTCACAGGAATTGGTTGATTTGAGTTTTTCAGGTTTGTTGGGCCGGTTTGGTTGTCTGCCTACGGAAAAAAATAGCGCGCCCCGGCGGGCGCGCAAAATAAATCTTGTGTTTCAGGGCCTCCGAGCGCAGAAAGACGGGAAATTGGCCAGCCAATTGAATTTTTCCAATGAAAAGCCGATCCATCGAGGCTGCGCGGGTTCTGCAGGACCTGATATCGGGGCAGAACCTTCCGCCCGGCGCGCGGCTGCCCTCGTCGCGGTTGCTGGCCCTGCAAACCGGGTTTCCCCGCTATGTGATGGATCGCGCCTGCCAGGAACTGCTGTCCGGCGGATCCTTGATCCGGGACGGATACAAGCTGTTTGTCGGGGCGAAAGGCCCGGCCCGACCTTCAATCGAAGGCGAGGTCTGCGTGGTTTCGTATGGCGGCGATTTTCAGGCCGTCGCCAGGCGCACGCTGGCGGAGCGGGGGGTGAAACACCGCGCGGTCGAGATCTCCTACACAAAGCACCCCAGCCCGCTTCCCGTTTTGGGGAAGGTGCTGGCGGAAAAACCCGCCGGGGTGATTCTTTGGATGCCCTACTGGATCGAAGCGCTGGTGCCGCTGCTCGAAAAGGAAATGACGCCGCTGGTGGTGTGCGCGGACGCCGCGCCGCCAGCGTTGCCGTTCTCCACAGTCGGGACGGATTTGTGCCGGGCGACAGAAACCGCCCTGCGGCATTTGCTTGACCTCGGCCACCGGCAGGTCGCCTTCGTATCCGGCTACAAAGCATCCCCGGTGTCCCTGGAACTTGCCGCCAGTTTCCAGAAGGTTTGCCGGCAATTTGGCATCCCCTCGGCAGCAATCTGGTATTCGGAGCCCTGGGGCGGGTTGCACGAGATGCTGGTGGAGCAGCGCAAACGGTTCCCCGAAGTAACCGCGATCATCGGATACGTCACTGTCCCAGCCTTGGCAGGGAAGACTTTCAAGGTGCTGCAGGAACTCTCGCTCGTGTGCGTGTATGATCCGGGTCCTGAGAGCCAGTCCGCGCTGACCGCAGTCACGCTGCGGGACCCGGCTTCCTGCATCGCCTCGTGGGCGTGCTCGGAGATCATTACGCGGATCCAGGCAGCCGAGTCCGGGCGTCCGATGCCGCCGCCGCGCCACGCCTTGTTTGTGCCGGAGTTGATCGACAGGGGATCGGCGCGGGCGCTCGCGCGCGAGGAAAAAGCGGGCGTCCCCGCCATAGGTCCCATAGGTCCTATAAGTCCCATAGGAAGTGCGGGCGCAAGCCGGGAGGCCGCCGCTGCCGCCAGCCCTTGGGGCTCTTGGCGCAAGACGTATGCTTACTTGAAGAAGTGCCGGACACACCAGTGGCGGCATCTCGACCTCTCGAAGCTTGCCAACCACAGCATGACGCGGGAACACGGCTGGCTCGGCGGTGACCCGCTCCTGCATTTCCAGCCGGGGTTGCGCTCGATCCATGGCGTCCCGTTTCAAGTGATCGAGGAAAACCGCAACGGCGGGCGGGCGGTGGTGACGTTCCGCTCGCCTCAAACGCACTCTACGGAGGGAAAAGAACTGCCGGTCCGGGTGAAACTGCCTGTGCGCGGGCGCGTGAAGGCGCTCTATTTCCTGCATGGTTGCGGCTATGCCCGGCCGGCGGCCTTTGCCGAATACCGCATCCATTTCAAGAAGGGAAAGGCGGCAAGCATCCCGTTGATCCCCGTCGGGCCCTCGATCGAGTTTGCGCGCCAGCGTCTCGGCAAATTGAAACCAAACGTGCAGGACTGGTGGTCGGGGTTCGAGCAGCAGGATTTCCCCCATGCCAAATTCGTCACGGTTTTCAACCCCGCCGACCCGGGGGAATACGAGCGTTACCTCTACACGCTCGAGTGGGTCAACCCTCACCCCGGCGAGGAAATCGGCCGCATCGAAGCGCGCGTCGATCCGGAAGCGGGCCCGGCCCTGGCGCTGGTCGCGGTGACGGCGCTGGTTTAAACCCAATGCTATTCATTTAAGCCGGGAGCGCGGGCATCTGGCCCGCCATCGTTCCGGTTTGCGGGAGGGACGCCCGCGCTCCTTTTTGCAGCTCAGTGAACAGCATGGGGGTTAGCCCGGTGCAACGAAACCGCTTGAAATCGAAGGAAAACAGGTGGTTTGGAAAGGGAATCCCCTGCTTCATCGCCCCGTCCGCGATCATCTGGATCGGCGGCCCCGCAGCGCAGCAGAAGATTTCGAAGAGCAACATGAAACGCCCCGCTTATATGCCGCCGCCGGATTACCGGCGGCTATTGACCACGCTGCGCCACGAAGAGCCGGATCGCGTGCCGATGGCCGAACTGGGGATGGACCCGCCGATCAAGGAAAAAATCCTCGGGAGGCCGATCGACAACGCGCGGGATGATGTCGAGGTCTGGCACCAGGCCGGATACGACTACATTTACCTTCGCCCCGCCTACGAATTTCCGCACACCATGCCCGGCAACATGACCACCGGCCAGCCGAAATACGGCAAAGCGGTTGCCCGTGAAGAAAAAAGCGTCCCCATGTCCCTGCCGGGCATCATCCAGACATGGGCCGATCTCGACAACTACCCGTGGCCGGATCCGGCTTGCGACGCTTACTTTCAACCGCTGTCCGATGCGGCGGCGTGCCTGCCGCCGGGCATGGGGCTGATTTCAGGGGTGGGCGGGATTTTTACCCGCACATGGATGCTGCTCGGCTTCGAGTGTTTTTGCATGGCGCTGAGCGAGCAACCGGACTTTGTCGCGGAAATTTTCCGCCGGGTGGCCGCCATCCAGATCGCCGTGCTGAAACGGGTTATCCGCCAGCCGGGAGTGATCGCGGCCTGGTATGGAGACGACCTGGCCTACACCGAGTCGTTCATGGTCTCGCCGGATGTGTACCGGAAGTATCTGTTCCCGCACATGGAGGAAATGGCCGGGATCGCCCACAAAGCAGGCATGCCGTTCATGTATCATTCCGACGGGAAGCTCTGGCCCATCTTCTACAGTTTGAAAAACGGAAGAGTTGAGCATCAACAGGTTAAGTGGCGCCAATAAATCGTTGGCACTACATTTTTCCCTGCGCCGGGTGTCAGGTAAGT
>Ga0118677_10003022_pt1 | contig 32736 bp, 33 predicted proteins | sample AliMusrvi5mmetaG_FD_86154 | JGI IMG/M metagenome (GOLD analysis project Ga0118677, IMG submission 86154) | reverse complement strand
ATTTTATGTCTATAAATATAGCTATTCTGAATGTCCTTTATAAAGGACACGACATTAAAGTTATCCACAGTTGTGTCCTTTACATGTCTTTTATAAAGAATATAATAGTTAAGGATCGATTGAATTATCAAATAAAAAACAAGACATGCAACTCAAGTTTTTTGTCTCCTCGATAATTTGATTATCATTGTTCTTTCATGAAGTGTTGATCACACTTCGAAATTGAAAAGTCAGTTTGGTGAGAAATCATTTGCTTTCCTTCCCTTACACATATCCACAAAATTTTTTGTAATATAAAACGGTATTGTTTTAAGGGGATGGCATTTCACGAGACGGCACTTTTCGAGCCGCACAAGAGGTTCTGCTTTGAATCCAGTGCGGTTTTTTGTTGGAAAATAATGAGTAAAACGACTATATTTTCTACAACCTCATTAAACTTTCACAAATCTCTAATATTTTAATAAAAGTTATGTTTAATTTGCTAATATATATAAAACTAATTTTTTCTTAAAAAAGTTGTATGTGGTGTTGTTTCTGCTATTTAATACTAACATCTTTATATTTTCATGTGAAACAATGATATACGGCTTAAAATATAGCTTTTTGCTATAAAATTATGTTTTCTAGGAAGTTTACACGTGAAACTTTGTTTTTAATATCAATATACACAGTAATTACATCAAATTGCCAGTTTGTTTCGGGTGAAACAGACTTATTATTTAAATATACTTGAATTGTCTTAGATAGCCTTTCTAGTTTCCATGGGTGAAGGTTATCTTCCGGCCTGTATTCTTTATCTGAAACATTGTTAATGTTTTCACACGAAACACTTTTTACCTCTACAAAATGTATAATATTAGCCTTTTTTACTATAATATCTATTTCTCCACACTTTTGCCAGTAGTTTCTATCTATGATTTCAAAACCGTTTTTCATAAGAAACCTGCAAGAAATATCCTCACCCAGCTTACCTATTTGTTGTTTTTGAGTCTTTTGTGACATATTTTATATGATTTTATCATTTATAATACTGATTTAACAAGTTTCATGGGAAACGTACCTAAAGTGTTTCTTAGTACACACTTTTTATAAGACATAAGACAAAATAGGACAATATTTATTGATTATAGCTATATTTAAAGCCATAATTTTGATATAAGACTCATTTAACATTTCTTTCACGTGAAATCTATTAGAATGTCTTTAATTCACATGTAAACATAGTTATCCACAGTTTTGGTTAAATAGTGTTTATTTATAAGATTAATTTTTTGATTAATATTAAATAAATTATTTTATGTGTCGTTATATGTCTTTTTATAAAAGGGAAGTGTCTTTGAGTGAAAAAGTAAAAAGGGGGATATCGGTCCTTACAGGAACAGTGCAAAATATTACCGGGAAATTCGAAACTTACAGTTTAAGTACCCCGATTAGATTTTATTGGAATCTTCCATTACATGGACAGTGTAGGTTTCCCATTTTTTCATCAGCTTAAGGCGGATTCAAAAAATAGACTTTCAAAAACTTTAGGTCCCATCCCGAAGTTTGAAATACGACGTAGGACCATGAGTACATTTATCGATCCTTACAGGATCAATACCCTCATTGGATATTTTATCTTACTATGTTCATAAAATATGCTCAATGATGCTTCGATTCCCGCCATAAGCAAATACTTTTGCTTATGGCGCCCGCACAAATTAAAACAACCTCTTTTTATAGAGGTTGTTTTAATTTGTGCGGGCGCCGGGAATCGAACCCGGACCCAATTCTTGGCAAGAACTAGTTCTACCATTAAACCACGCCCGCATTGCACTTATTACCAAAATATCTTAGCATTTTTTATTTTATAAATCTACTACAATATTAACTTTTATTTTGGTTCAATTTAACGTATGATGGTGTTGTTGCGCTCGTGGTGAAATGGATATCACATCGGTCTTCGAAACCGTTATTGTAGGTTCGATTCCTACCGAGCGCACAAAATAGGAAATCGTAGATTTATTATTTTTTGGGCTCGGAATGAGTGATTTGAATATCACTCATGTTAGGAATCGAAGCCTCATTGAGTATATTTTATGAACATAGTGAGATAAAATATCCAATGAGGGTACTGACCATGTAATGGTCGATATCTTACCGAGCGCACAAAGGATTTTATATTTAGCTAATTATTTGATAAAATCAATCTAATGAAGAAAACTGTACAAGAATTTGGACCAATACCAAAAGAAATAAAAGATGCATCAGATGTTTTAAAAAACGCTGGTTTTGAGGCGTATCTAGTTGGTGGTTGTGTCCGTGATATTTTAATTGGAAGAAAGCCGAAAGATTGGGACATTACAACAGACGCAAAGCCGGAAGATATAATAAAAATTTTCCCAGATACTTTTTATGAAAACATTTATGGTACGGTTGGTGTTGTAAATGAAACAGTAACTGATGAAACATTAAAGGTTATTGAAATCACCCCTTATAGACTTGAAGCAGAATATTCTGATAATAGAAGACCTGATCATGTTATTTTTAGTAATAAACTTGATGATGATTTACACAGAAGAGATTTTACAATAAATGCTATTGCACTAAATATTATCGAAGAGGGAAGTAAAAAAGATTTCTATAAAGGTGAAATTAAGGATTTTTATGATGGGCAGGAAGATTTAAAAAATAAAATTCTTAAAACCGTTGGTGATGCACATGAAAGATTAGAAGAAGATGGTCTTAGAATTTTGCGTGCAGTAAGGATTTCGAATAATATTGATTTTGAAATAGATAAAAATACAGAAGAAGCACTTTTGAAACAGGGAAATCTTTTAGAGAAAATTGCTAAAGAAAGAATCCGTGATGAATTTTCAAAAATAATAATGTCAGATGAACCAATGAGGGGAATAATCTCATGTAAAAAGTATGGTTTATTGAAATATATAATTCCAGATCTTGAAAAAATGATAAGTATTGATCAAGGTGGTGCACATAAATATGATGTATGGGAACACTCATTAAGAGCATTACAGCATGCTGCAGATAAAAAATGGAGTTTAGAGGTTAGACTTGCTGCATTACTCCATGATATTGGAAAGCCAAAATCTAAAAGAGAAGGAGAAAATAAACCAACTTTTTATGGTCATGAAGTAATTGGTGCAAGAATGACAGAAAAGATTTTACAAGATTTGAGATATCCAAATAAAGTTATTGAAAAAGTAACTAAACTTGTTAGAGCTCATATGTTTTTTGCTGATACAGAACAAATAAGTTTGTCTGCAGTAAGAAGAATTGTCGCAAAGGTAGGGAAGGATGATATTTGGGATCTTATGAATGTAAGAATTTGTGATCGTATTGGAATGGGAAGACCAAAAGAAAGTCCTTATAGACTAAGAAAATATCATGCAATGATAGATGAAGCTACCAGAGATCCGATTTCTGTTGGGATGCTAAATATAGATGGTCAAAAAGTAATGGAAATTTCTACAGAGAAACCTGGTCCAAAAATTGGATTTGTTCTTCATGCACTTTTAGAAGAGGTTTTGGAAAATCCAAAGTTAAATACAGAAGAATATTTGAATGCAAAAGCAGTTGAACTTATGAAATTACCTGAAAGTGATTTGAGAAAAATGGGGGAGGAAGGTAAAAAAAAGAAAGAAGAAGAAAATGAGGAAGAAATAAAAATGATAAGGAAGAGTCATTTTGTAGAATAAGTATTAAATAATTAGTGAAAATAAGATGAATTTTGAGCAACAACCAAAGATGGATGATGAAGCTTTAAAAATACATAAGGAAATTTTTATGACTTCTGCTGCTATTAGAGTTGGACAGTCTTTATCTGAACATAAAACCGAGAGGGGAGATCTTTGGAATAAAATGCACCCTCCAACTGAAGAAGTTGTCGAAATAAAACAAGAACAGTCTCTTAATGATAAAATCGATGATCAAAAATCAGCATCGGAATCTGATGTGGATAAAGATTTACAAAAACAAATTATAAAAGATAGAGAAGTTGAAGATCAAAAAAAATTAGAAAAAGTACGTCAAGAACTCGGTATCAATAGTCCTAATGAAGGTCAATTTGAGAAAGAAAAATTGTTTAAGAAACAGATCGGGGCTTTTATTGAAGTTGTGATTAAAGACGATGGATTTAGAAAGCTGATGGATAAATGGAGAAACACAAGGTTTGCGGGAGAGTCTGAAGATGATTTTAAAAAAGAAATTCTTCTAGTGATTTAGATATGATTGCACGCATGTCGGCCTCTATGTATGATTTGGTACATAAGTCTGGTATGACTTTTAAAGAAGTTACTGATGGAATAAATTTGCCAAATAAGGAAGAATTTATTCATTATTTTAATAATGAAATCAGTGATAGACTTGTAAAAGCTATTAATCTTTCCTCAAAAGTTAGACATATTAGTGATGAAGAACTAATAAAGGGTGGTCAACCAGATCAAGCGGCTGGTTTTGTTTGGTTTAAGGGTAATACCCCTCGTCCAGAAAATGCAAGAGAGGTAAGATTTTATATTAATGCTAGTCCGACTGGTACAACTAACGTTGCAGAATATTTAGGTAAAGTTTCAGATGTTTTAGATACATACGGCATGAGATTACAATTTAAATTTCGTAAAGATATCGGTGATTATGATAGAACAGATACATGTGTTGCTTATTTATATATGCCAGAAACAAATACTCAAGATAAAAAAGATGTTTCTGATCAATGGCTTGTAAAAATAAAAGAGTTGATGGCAAAAATGCCAAAAGATTCTATACGTGATCAAAACTCATTCTTTACAGATAGAATAACTGGTGGAATATCATTCGCTGAAGATACAAGAGAAAAAGAAGGGAAAAAAGGAGAGAGCTACACGAGTCAAATTACAAAAAGTATTTCTGAGTCTGCTGGGGAAATGTCTGGTCAGTATAAAGATTTAACACTAGATGCAATTGAGAAAATTACCTCAAAAACTGTTGAAAAACTTAAGAATATTAACTATTTTTAGTAGGAGTACCGGGAAATAATTTTTTAAAACAGTTACCCAGCAGTTTTTAAAAAAAGACGAACGTGCCGGGAATTTCTCCCTCGATTAAAACTTTATTAATTAAATAATTCTAATGTCATAATTTAATATGACATTAGAGTTACCGGGAGTTTCGAACCTTACAGGTTCAGTACCCTCATTGAATATTTTATTTCACAGAAGTTCATAAAATATGCTCAATGAGGCTTCGAATCCCGGACGCAAGTAAAGCAGTTTGCTTGCTCAACTCCGACAAAAAGAAAAAATCAGCTTAAATTAAGCTGATTTTTTCTTTTTGTCGGAGTGCCGGGATTCGAACCCGGATCGCATGCTCCCAAAGCACGAATGCTACCGTTACACTACACTCCGATATTTTCAATAATATAAAACGTAGCTTATCATAAAACTTTTAAGTAAGCTAGAGTTGTGTAGTAAAAGATGTTTTTTCTTGTGCTTTCTTCTATATTGAATTATGATTAAAAATACATAATACAAAAATATGAAGATCTTAATTTATGGTAATAATAATGAAGAAGTCATTAAACTAGTTGAAAATGCTGGTTTTGATGTTGTGACAGAAAATCCAGATATGGTTGCAAGCGTGGGGGGTGATGGGACTTTTATGTTGTCAGAAAAAGATTTTCCAGAAATTTCAAAATTTATTTTAAAGAAAAGTAAAACTTCTAAACTTGGACATGACCTATCTCCAGAAATTATTTTAAATAAAATAATTAAAGATGAATATATAGTAGAAGATAAAATAAAAATTGAAGCAGTGTCAAAAGGTAAAAAAATCGTTGGTTTAAATGAGATTATTGTTCATAATGTTGATCCAAGAAGGGCAATAAGATATGAGATATTTATAAATGGTAAAAAAGTTGGGGGAGAGATAATAGGTGATGGTGTGGTTGTTTCCACTCCTTATGGTTCAACAGGATATTATAGATCTATTACAGATAGTTTTTTTGAAATTGGTATTGGCGTAGCTTTCAATAATAGTACCGAGCAATCAGATCATATGGTCTTGAAAGATGATTCTGAAGTTATTATAAAGATAATTCGTGGGGAGGCCATAGTTTATGCTGATAACAATGATGAAGAGATTATTCTTAATAATGGAGATGAGATTTTGGTAAAAAAATATAAAAATAAAGCTAAAATAATTAAATTTATTTAAAACAATGACCAATCAACCAAAGAAATTTCAAAAAAGAGTAGAAGATTTTATTTGTGAGAAGTGTGGAAACCTTATGAAGGGGACTGGTTTTACAAATCATTGTTCTAAGTGTCTTTGGAGTAAACATTTAGATATTAACCCAGGAGATAGACTTGCAGACTGCGGTGGTATGATGATACCTTGCAAAGTAGAATTTGAGAAAGGTAGGTATATGATTACTCATAAATGTGTTAAATGTGGTTTTGAAAAAAGAAAAGAAGTTGAAAAAAGTGACGATTTTGATGCGGTTATTGGGGTGGTAAAAAAGAGTATTAAGTAATTGCCTGAAGAGAAATTTTCTGTTAGTATTGTTTTGTTCGTTAATAAATAGATATTTTGTATTGTCATTCCCCTGAAGAAGGGAATCCAGTATTATAAATTTAGAAATGCGGGCGTGGTTTAATGGTAGAATGGCACACTTCCAATGTGTTAGTCCGGGTTCGATTCCCGGCGCCCGCACAAAATTAAAAAACACTAAGTGATTTATCACTCAGTGTTTTTTAATTTTGTGCGGACAAAGAAAGTGGCTGTTCGTTTTTTTGCTGGTGAATCTAAAGACTTTTCTTTATTGACACTATTTTGTTATAAATATAAACTATAATAGGAACAGACTAAAAAAAGAAAGTGAGGTGAATATGAATATTCATCTGAGAGACTTTGAAGGGGACGCAATGGACCTTGTGCCGAAGATGATTAGAGATAACTTGAATATCATCGAGGTACCTGAATCAGAGGGTATCGTCGTCGTTAGGGCTTCAGTTCTTGAAACTACGACAGAAGAATTTAATGACAGAACTGGTGAGCCCGATATTACGAAGTTTCTGCTCAATACAGGAACGGTTGATAAGTTCTATATCTTTTCTCGCTGAACTATTGTTCTCGAGATTATGTGACACCCAGTAAGCATTAGCTACTGGGTGTTTTTAAAAATATCATACTTTTTAAAATTATGATATTATTTTATAATGTTCAAATTAGAATCAATTACGGAAAATCAAAATGTTGATGAAGGAGTAAGAGAAATTATAAAAAAGCAATACAAGTCAGCTGAGATTTTATTAAATGATATTACAAAAAGATTGGGTCAGGGGATGACAGCAGAAGTCTGTTTCCTTGCTTCAAATGATAAACTTTGCTTAAAGATTTATAAAACAAAAGTCGAAGAAGTAGAAGGTCTTTTCTTTTTATCGCCTGAGGATGAACTTTATATGCAAAATAAAGCAAGTTTTATAAAAGGAGATGCACGGTCGCCAAAAGTTTATTGTTCTTTTGAAGACAGTGAAGTTGAAGGGGGTCTTAAGTATTTGCTTATGGAAAGATTAAATGCTGTCAGTATTGAAGATATAGCTTGCGGGAGAGCAGAAATACCGGAATCATTTAATTTTGATAAATTTTCTGTTGCTCTTAGAAAATATATAGAAGATTTACATAATGTTTTTGATATTTATCACAGAGATTTGCATGAAGGTAATATTATGATAGATAAAGTGACTGGTATGCCTTATGTGATAGACTTTGGTACTTCCAAAGAGTTTTATGGGGAAGGAGATCCTTATGAAGTAATTAAAGGTAATGTTGTAGAAAGAAAGACATCTGATGAAGGTATGATAAAAAGGGTTCTTGAAAGATTAAAACTGTTGACAAATAGTAGATAATTTATTAATATAATGTATGGAAGAAAACAATTACAAAAAAGAAGAAAGGACTGATATGACTTCTAATTTTACTTTTTCAGATCAGTTTGAGGAAAAAGCTCGTGTGCTTATTCTTCGGATGATTAATCAGGAGTTCAACTCTGTTGAGATTCCTGACTCTGATGGGCAAATTATCATCAGGGAAAAGGTTGATGGTGTTGAAACTGGTGAATTTAAGGAAAGGATTGCCGAACCTGACATTCTTATGGTTCCTTTCAAAATCAAGAACGGTGATACGGTGGAAACATTTTATGTCTGTTCTCGATAGTCATCGGTTATCTTTTTTTTCGAAAAAAACGCACCTGCAAACAAAGTTTTGTTGCGGGTGTTTTTATATACAAAAAACCACCATCTGGGTGGTTTTTTGTTTTTCTAAACTCAAGAAAAATATTATCTAACAGCTTCCTTCAAAGCCTTTGCAGCTCTGAACTTTGGAACCTTCATAGCAGGAACTTGAAGTGTTTCTCCTGTTCTTGGGTTTCTAGCTTGTCTTGCTGCTCTTGCTTTTACAGAAAAGATACCAAGACCCGCGACAGAAACTTCTTCTCCTTTCTTTAGACTTTCTACAATTGAATCAAAAACTTTATCAACGACTTGTTCAGCTTGAACTTTTGTTCCGCCCAAAATGCCGTGAACTGCTTCAACTATCGATGCTTTATTCATCTTGTTTTTATTAAAGTGCTATGCATTTGCACTCTAACTAAAATTATTCTATTAAATAAAATTTATCTCTAACCTTTTTTGTGCTTTCCTTTTATAAGCTGATCAAACTTATTACAAATGGTTTGAGACCTACTAGGTATTATAATACAAGGCTATTTTAGTGCAACGATAAAAATAAAAAAGTTAAATTCAAAATAACCTTGTTTAATAAAGCTTGTTTGAGATAACAAAAATATGGCTATAAATAGGACTATTTTTGACATATGTTTTTATCTATTGACTTTTAATTTCATATGTAATAGTATTATATGTGGATTCATTGAAATAGATGTCGTAAATTATCGCTTCGAGATTCTCTCGGAGAAATAATAACAAGACGTCAAAGGTAAGGAGAACTGTCATGAAGACGACTAAAGTTGTCGGAGATGTTTGTGTAAAGGGTAAATTGTCTGCTGAGTTGCGTGGTCAATTCGAAATTCGCAAGGATGATATACTTCGGCGGATTCAAGAGGGGGAACTCTTTCATTCAACAAGGTGATGGCACAGCTTCAGGCGATGGCGGAGGAGAGAGTTCGGGTTGTTCCGATGATAATCGACTTCCTCGGAACTTTTCTTATACCCGCGACCACCTCGGAGTTTATTATTCGTGAAAAATTTGTGATTGACACGAGTTGTAAGGCGGAGGTCAAAATTTCATTTCTTGGCGATAATTTCAAGGGTTGGTTCTTAGATAAGAGGGAAAAATCCATCGTCGAGCAAATACTCAAATACAGTAGACTGCTGAAATGTTCCACTGATAGAAGTATTATTGCTGATCTTGGTGGAGAGGTAAAAGCTGAGGTTACCTTATCAGAACTTTTCTACTTGATGAAAATTCAAGGGAAGGGTGAAGAGGGTATTCTTCTTACAAATGGTTATGCCAATGTCTTCTACGTCAAGGATACTGCTTGTGTGCTTCGTGCCGTGCACGTGCACTGGCATGGTGGCGGTTGGCACGTGATTGCGGACTCCGTCGAGGCTCAGGACGTGTGGTCGGAGGGCAGGCAGGTTTTCTCTCGCAGCTCTGTCACTTAGTCACTTTGGACTTTGACCCTTTGACCCTGTGACACTTTGACACTGTTGGAAGTTCTGAGAATGGACGACTAACAAACTGGCGATGTTCGGAAAAGAACATCGCCTTTTTCTATGTATGAAATGTTTAAGACTTCTGACTGGATGAACCATTATGCCTTTGTCTTTTGACACTTTGGCTCTTTGATACTTAGATTCTTTGATATTTTTTTTGAGTCATTTTTATTATGTGTAGTAATACATAAGAATTGTTTTATTTTTAAAAAAATGTTATATCATATTATGAAATTATGTGTTACGGAACGGCTACGGCTTTTTCGTCATGATTTTAGAAAGTTTTTTGTGAGAGTCGTCCTGGCTAATACTTGGACGAGAGTGCAAAAAATATTTCTTAAATAAAAAATAAAGAGTTGGTGTAAAAAGTTGGTGGACTTTTAAGTCCCAAATAAAGTTCAATCCGTTATGGTTTAGCGGGTGGTGATATAGATGACTTTTTATACAAGAGTGCTTGTGTGCTTCGTGCCGTGAACGTGAACTGGAATGGTGACGGTTGGAACGTGAATGCGAACTCCGTCGAGAATCAGAACGAGTGGAATGAGGGCAATCAGGTTTTCTCTCGCAACTGTCTTTTTTACTCCTGCCTTTGAGGCGGGAGTTTTTGGTCTTTGGCTTGTAATCCTTTTCTCCAGCCACCAAGCATTCTGCCTATTTCCTCAAGTGTCTTTGATATTTCTGAATATTTTTCTGTTTTGATGAGTTTGCTTTCCCAAGCTAGTTGAGTAAAAAACTTTAGATTATCAAGTTTGGCTATTGTTTTTGAAAGTATTAAGATTTTTTGATTTGCAACTAAATATGTACTAGCAAATGTTAATTCCAATAAATCTAAGAAAGAGTTTTCTATTTTCTGACCGATACCGAATCTTTCTGTCTTTGGAAAATCACGATGCACTATTATCCATAGACAATAGACGTCTTTTTCTTTGATAAGTACTCTTGGCGTTTCTCGGTCGGATGCAATATAAAAGTTTTTATGTTCCATAATTTTTACGATAATATCATATCTCTTACTAATCTACATCTTGCGTGGAGAGAATTTATAATGGATAAAAAAAGTAAAAAAGATGTAGCTGAATATTCTGTTTATCTTTCTTCTAGTATATTTTATCTGTATAAAGATTTGAAAGAAAGAAATTATAAGCATGGTGGATATGAATCTTTTAAAATAAATGATACAAAGCCGAGAGATATTCATAAAGCTACCGTTAGAGATAGGCTTTTACATCATGCTATTTATCGTATTTTGTATCCATTTTTTGATAAAAAATTTATTTTTGATTCGTACTCATGCAGATATTTGAAAGGAACGCATAAGGCTCTGAATCGTTTCAGATATTTTTCAAGAAAAGTTTCAAAAAACAATAATAGAGTGTGTTGGGTATTAAAATGTGATATCAGAAAGTTTTTTGCTTCTATCGACCATGAAATTTTGATTCAAATTTTGAAAAGACATATTTCAGATGCTGATACAATATTTCTTTTTAAAAAAGTGATTGATAGTTTTAACAGTGACATACTGAAAAAAGGTTTGCCTCTAGGAAATTTAACTTCTCAACTTTTAGTAAATATTTATATGAATGAATTCGATCAATATATTAAGCATGATTTAAAAATAAAATATTATCTTCGTTATGCTGACGATTTTGTTGTTTTAAGCGATTGTAGAGAAGACCTAAAAAAACTTTTAATCTTGATTGAAGATTTTTTGCGTGTAAAATTAAAATTAACATTGCATCCAAATAAGATTTCTATCAAAACCTTGTCTTCGGGTATAGACTTTCTTGGTTGGGTTAATTTTCCCAATCATAGGGTTCTCAGGACTTCTACAAAAAAGAGAATGTTTAGAAAATTGGCTATGAATACAAAGAATGAGAGCCTGTTTTCTTATATGGGTATGTTAAAGCATGGTAATACTCATAATCTTATGGTAAAAATATCACAAATGCAAAAATAGCTTTTATATAAGCCATATTTTGGTGATTAATTTGACGAAATCTAAAAACTATTGACTTTTATATTAATTGGGTGTATATTATAAAAAGAAAAAAGGTTCTTTTATAAAGAGAAAATCTGTTTCGTCACAGCAAAATATTTTTAAAATTTTTTGAAAGTATTTTGCTGTGACGAAACCAATATGGTCTAGTCGAAAAGTTCATTATGAGCAACAGCATAAAAATGTGACAATATCCGTAAGGACAGTCACAGAAAGGTAGAGATGAGTAACAGGAACGAATTCAGTGCAGGTTGCGCGGCGAAGCTCGTTGGAGCAATCGCTGATCAGTGTGGAACACCAGAAGAGGTGAACATTCTTGCCGAGGACCCGGTAATGATTCAGGGGGTTCTATCGGTTATCCGTCGGTTTGGTAAGATTGTCATCACGAACATTCTCCAATCCATCAAGCAAGGAATCGAAATCCCCGCCCTCACAGAACCCTTCGTTGTGAAGGATCATTTTGTGAACGGTAAGGAAATCACGTTTTACTTCGGTTCCAACTTCACAAACTGGTTTCTCGGTCAGACGGTACCGACACACCAAGCCGTCCGTCTTGATGTCTGGAAAATCACAGAAAATTCTCGGGACGATCGTATTTTGTCTGAAATCGGTTCGGAAAAGCACGAGGTGACACTAGATGTAGTCTTTACTCTAGTGAACAATCAATCCAAAGGCGAAGATGGTATTCTTCTTACAAATGGTTATGCCAATGTCTTCTACGTCAAGGATACTGCTTGTGTGCTTCGTGCCGTGGGCGTGAACTGGGATGGTGACGGTTGGTTCGTGAATGCGTGCTCCGTCGAGAATCAGGGCGAGTGGGTTGAGGGCGGTCAGGTTTTCTCTCGCAACTCTGTCACTTAGTCACTTTGGACTTTGACTCTTTGACCCTTTGACCCTGTGACACTTTGACACTTCCACCCAGTTTTGCTTCCAAGCAAAACTGGGTGGTTTTTTTATGTAGAAAATACAAAGAGGGGTTTGGCGAAGCCAAACCCCTTTTGTATTGTATTTATAAATTTGAAACGAAAAAACGAGGAGACACCTTTTTGAATTCTTAAGGTCTCACCTCGTTTTTTTTATTTATCTCGCGTACCCGGTAGTGAATTTTCAATTTACAAAATTTTTTCTTGGTAAAAATATTCTTTTAATCTACGTTTTAGTAATCTTCTACCTTGTGATGTTTTGAAATATTTTTCTCGTCTTTTAGCATCTGACTCGTTTAAACAAGCTTCGTAATAGATAAGTTTCCATGGAGCATATCTCTTGGTAGAAAAATTTTGTTTTTGATTATGTTCTACTAATCTTTTTTTCAAATCTACTGTGTAACCAATATATAGTTCATTACTGCTGGACAAACTTTTTAGCACATAAACGTAGAACATAATCGAATTGAAAATCTACTATCGGGCGTACTCTATCACCCTTGTCTCTCTAATCACTGTAACTTTTATTTCTCCTGGATATTTTAATTCACTTTCAATTTTCTCTGCCATATTTCTAGCTAAGTTTTTTGCTTCAATATCTGTGATTTGTTCTGGTGTGACGAAAACTCTAATTTCACGTCCAGCTTGTAAAGCATATGACTTTTCAACTCCTGGGAAACCATTTGCAATAGCTTCAAGCTCTTCAAGTCTCTTTAAATAGTTTTCAATACTGTCACTTCTTGCACCTGGTCTTCCACCAGAAATTGAGTCAGCAGTTTGAACAATAACAGCTTCCAAACTTTCATAAGGATATTCCTCATGATGAGATTGCATAGCTTTTATTATTTCTTCGTTTACACCAAATTTTTGCAAAATTCTTTTACCGATTTCAACGTGAGTACCAGCAACTTCATGGTCGAGTGCTTTTCCAATATCGTGTACAAGTGCTGCTGTCTTTGCGAGTTGAACATTTGCACCAACCTCTGCAGCAATCATTCCTGCAAGGTGAGACATTTCAACTGAGTGTTGAAGAACGTTTTGTCCATAACTTGTTCTAAAATGAAGTCTTCCGAGAATTGATATAACCCTTGGATCAAGGTTAATAACACCACATTCATATGCAGCTTGTTCACCTTTTTCTTTAATGATTTTGTTTATATCTTGTTGAGCTTTTTCAACGATTTTTTCAATTTTTGCTGGTTGAATTCTTCCATCCATAAGCAAATTTTCGAGAGCAACTCTTGCAACTTGTCTTCTGATAGGATCGAAAGATGAAATAGTAATAAGTCCTGGTGTATCATCAACAATAACCTCAACTCCAGTAACTCTTTCAAATGCTTTAATATTTTTACCTTCTTTCCCAATAATTTTTCCTTTCATTTCATCAGAAGGGATGCTCAATATTGTGGACATTATATCTGGAGCAACAGATGTAGAAAGTCTTTGGATTGAAGAAACGAGGATTTCTCTTGCTTTGTGTTCAAGTTGTTCTTCACCATTGTCCTCAAGTTTTTTCATTTTACCTAGCAAATCTTCTTCGTATTTGATTTCCATTGAAGAAAGAAGTTTGTTTTTAGCATCTTCCTCGCTCATTTTTGCAATAGACAAAAGCTCCACATTTTTTTGTGCTTCGATCTTCTCGGCTTTTTCTCTTATTTCTTTTATTTCAGCAACTTTTTGCTTAATATTTTCTACTTCTTTGTCAATTTCTACTTGTCTTGTATCTAGAAAATTTTCTTTTTTAATAAGGCGATCTTCTGTTTGTTTAAATTTTTCTTCTTTTTGTTTGGTTTCTTCTTTTATTTCTTTCATTATTTCAACAGATTTTATTTCTGCATCGATAATTACTTTTTTTGCTTTTTCTTCTGCGGTTAGCATCATTTGTCGGATTTCAAGTTCCATCGAACCTTTTTTTCCGAGAGAGATGATAAGTCGTAGGTAATAACCTATTACAGCACCCAAAACTCCAACAAGCACAGCAATAAGTGCGACTATTTTTAATGACATAATATGCGAAAAGATTTCGCCTTTAGACTTTGGAAACTAGATTTATTTTTGTTGTAGCAAAACTATTTTTTAAAAACATATACTGTTCAAAATCTGTAAAACGGAATCTCTTTAAATTAAATTGGTAACAAAATAATAATACAGCATTTTTGGTTTAAAGTAAAGCGAAGGGATCTTTTAGCTTTTAGGTGATAGCTGTTAGGTAAATTCGGGCCGATTTGCGAAGCAAATCGGCCCGAATTCTGTATTTTTCTACAAGCTTATAGCTAAAAGCTAGTAGCTAGATGACTTTATCTATAATTCCATATTTCTTTGCTTCTTCTGCAGACATATAGTAGTCTCTATCGGCATCTTTTTCTATTTTAACTATAGATTTACCTGTATTTTCAGACATTATCTTGTTTAATTTTGCTTTAAGTTTAACTATCTGTTTCGCTGTAATTTCTATATCTGTAGCTTGTCCTTGTGCACCACCCATTGGCTGGTGGATCATTATTTCAGAATTTGGTAAAGAAAATCTCTTTCCTTTCTTTCCAGAAGAAAGTAAAAGTGCTGCTGCTGATGCTGCCATACCTACACAGACAGTTGAAACATCATTTTTTACATGATTCATGGTGTCGAGTATTGCAAGAGCAGAGGTAACAGATCCTCCTGGAGAATTTATATAAAGCTGAATATCTTTCTTCGGGTTTTCAAATTGTAGGAAAAGCAATTGTGCAATAATGATATTTGCAGTGTCGTCGTCTATTGGTCCACCCAAGAAAATAATATTTTCCTTTAAAAGCCTTGAATAAATATCAAAAGCTCTTTCTCCATTTTGTGATTTTTCTATAACTGTTGGTATTAAATAAGACATAATTGATTTTATTATGAGCGAAGCAAATTTTAAAATCATCACCCCGTGAAATCCAGTTAATGCTGGAATCCGCGTTTAGCGGATATTTCACTGGGGTATATTTTATAAAGTCACCAAACTCACTATTTAAATTAATAACAGTTTGATAATATCTTAAAATGGGTTTGTAAAGTAGTCTTGACAAGTTTTAATAAAAAGTTTATTATATTTACAGAAAAGAAAGGAATCAAAAGATGGCTAAAGGTAAATTCACTCCAGATGATAATTCTTTACACTGCGGTGATACGCATTGTAATAAGTTTACTATTTTGTCTGGCTTGGGAACTAGTCAGAAGGAATTATCCAAGGTTTTAAGAAGGAGCGTTTGGAAACTGAAGAAAAAAATTGGTTGGATGTGTCCGGTATGCAGTGCTAAGAAAGTTGATGTTCCTCGTTTTTGATTTTTGAGGGGCGATTTGTGAAGCGAATCGCCCCCTTTTATTTTTAAGTGAACTTTTTTCATAAATAATATATACTTCTAAATATATGCGTTTGCACAGATTTTATATAAAACAAAATATTGAAGTCGGAAAAGAAATTAGAATTGATGATCCTGAATTTATAAATCAGTGGGTAAGAGTATTTAGGCTTAAAGCTCTTGATGAAGTTATTTTATTCAATGATACTGGTTATGAATTCATTGCGAGATTTTCTTTTCTGTCAAAAAAAGAAGTAATTATGGATATTCTAAGTTCTGAAAAAGTTGTTGAGGGGGTTTCAAAAGAATTATATATTTTTCAATCGATAATCAAAAAAGATAATTTTGAACTTATCGCACAAAAATGTACGGAAATAGGTGTAAGTGCTTTTCATCCAATTATCTCTGAAAGAAGTGAAAAAAAAGATTTGAATATTGAAAGAATTAATAAAATTGTCACGGAAGCTAGTGAACAGTCTGGGAGGGGAAGTGTTCCTGAAGTTTTTTCTCCAACAAGTCTTGAGGATTCAATAAAAGATTTTTCTGGAGAACTTTTTACATTAGATTTTGATGGGGAAAAATTCTTAGATTCCCGTCTGCACGGGAATGACAAAGGTAAAATTGGTATTTTGATTGGTCCTGAAGGTGGTTGGTCAGATAAAGAGAGAGAATTTCTAAAAGAAAAGGGAATCAAGAGTGTTTCACTTGGAAAACAGGTTTTGAGAGCAGAAACTGCTTCTATTGTAGCGAGTGCTTTGATATTAATTAGTTAAAAAATGATTTACTTTTATTATGGTACAGATGTAGAAACTGCAAGAAAAAAGGCGAAAATTACCGTTGATTCTTTACTTCTTAAAAAACCAGATGCGACTTTAATAAAAATTGGAGAAGAAGATACTTCTGAAAGTAGAATAATTGAGCTTTGTCTTACTCAAGCACTTTTTTCTAATAAATACATAGTTTACTTTTATAAAACTTTTGAAAATAAAGGGAATAAAGAAATTATTTTAAAAAATATAAAAGATATTGCAAAATCAGAAAATATTTTTATTTTTGTTGAGGGTAAAATGGATAAAGTTACTTTTACAAAAATAGAAAAGAACGCAGAAAAAGTTCAAGAATTTTTGAAACCAGAAAAAGTTTTTAATAAAAAGGAATTACTTGCTCAAAAAGGTGAGAAGATAGATTTTTTTGATTTTTCTGATGCTTTAGGAAAAAGAGATAAAAGAAAACTTTGGGTTTTATATCAAGATGCCTTGCAAGAGCAAGTGCCCGCAGAGGAAGTTCATGGAATATTTTTTTGGCAAGTTAAAAGTATGCTTATTACAAAAAGATGTAAAACGGGAGAAGATGTTGGAATGAAGCCATATCCATTTCAGAAAGCCAGAGAATATAGTAGAAATTATAAAGATGGAGAACTTGAAGATATGTCTTTTAAACTTGTTTCAATGTATCACGAAGCACATAGAGGCAACCTTGATTTTTTTGTCGCACTTGAGAAATTTATTTTGGAATTATAAAACCCCGCAGAACAGCTACGGGGTCCATAAGTCAGAGGTGTACGAATTCGTGTAAGTCCGTCTACCTTTTGAGTCCTTAGTTGAAAGAGACCCAGACTTATTATTCAACTTTCTCTGCCGAGCATTTCTGATTATGGTGAACAGTAGTGCTCTTCAAGCAGATGAGTTGAGTTAATATAATCTTACTTTTTATATTTATTAAGTCAAATATACGAGTATATAAAAATTTTAATTAGACATTTTATCTTTTTCTTGTTATATTTTTGCGGTATCGTAGAAGTATGCCCTCATAGCTCAGTTGGTAGAGCAGCTCCCTTTTAAGGAGATTGTCGTAGGTTCGATTCCTACTGGGGGCACATCGTAGTGAGACCGACCGAGGTGGCTCAACAGAGCACTTCTTTCGTGTCGTCAAGTTAAACCCCGCTATTCCTAGCGGGGTACTTTTTCTTATCCAAAGTATTATTTTTTAAATTTATTTACTTGAATTTCAATATCTTTATTGAGACTAGGAGCAGATTTACATTCAGCTAAACATTTAGCGACATCATCAGAAATTGCTTCTAGTCCGTACAAACCAATACTTTTCCCTGTTTTTTGGGATAAATATTTGGCAGTGGTATAGGAAAGTGAAGTAAGACCATTAAGGCCTATACCATCCTGATGTTTAGAAAAATATTCAGCTGTTTTGTCAGAAATAAGAGTAAGACCATTAAGACCAAGACTGCCTTGGTTATCAGATAGATGTTTGGCAACAGTATCAGAGATAGATTTTAGACCATTCAAAGAAAGTCCACTTTTATGTTCAGAAAAATATTTGGAGGTACTATCAGAAAGAAGAGAAAGGCCATCAAGACAGATATCTTTTGGACATTCTGACAGGCGTTCAGCAACGGTATCAGATAGAAAAACTAAATTATCAAGCTCAAGAACATCTACTTTTTTAATTAAAATATCTACGATTTCAACAGTGATTGTTTTAAGTTTACTAAAATTATCAAGTTTTCCTCCTCTTATTTCTTGAAAGATTTTTAGATCCTCAGTAGGAGTTTCGATAATCTCTATTTTTTGTTCTAATTCTTGAATTTCTTTTTCCAATTGATCTTTTAATTTTTGTGCCTCTTCTGTGTGACCTGTTTTAATTGCTTCCTGTATCATCTGGTCTAATCTATCATTTAAGTCTTTGAGTTTCTTCATCTTTTTATCTTGCTGTCTTTCCTGTTCCTTTCTTGGTAATTTCATAAATTCCTCCATCTCCTGTTTAGTTAAAAACACTTCTGCTTCCAAAGCGTGGAGATCTGGGATATTTGACTGTGATTCTGGAGACAACATAGTTTATTTTTGTAATTCAATATTTTCTCTTACTCTTTCAATAACTTTTTCAACGTCTTCTATGTCACTAAGATCGACACCTGCTTTTATCAGTATTGAATACAATGATTCAGTTGCGTTTAAATCTTTTATTGCTGTTTCTTGCATTGAATCTTTTTTCTCTCCTTTTAGTGGTAGGTTTTTATTTAAAATGGAAAGGCCTTTATAAAATTCAACTGTTATTTCTAATATTCTTTTCTCATACCAAACCAATAAATCGGCAAACTTTTCTAGATCACTGTCTTCTATTGGTGGAGCTAAATTTAGTTTAGACAAAAAATAATATAGAGAAATTTCACGTGTTTCGAATATCTTTGGTGAAAGTGCATTAACCCAACTTTCACTAAAACCTTTTTTCTGGAGTTTTTCTAAATTCTCCTCATACCTTTTTCTGAAGTTTGACAAAAAATCTTCAAAAGAATCGCTTAATAAAGAAGGTCTTTTTAAACTACTTGCCTTTTTAACATATTCTCTATATTTATCTCGAAACTCTTTCAATAATTCTACATTTGATTGGTCTGCAATGTCTAGACTTGCGGTTATTTTTTCAATTGTATCAGAAAACCTAACGTAATCCGTAAGAGTATGATTCGGTTGAAACATTTTTTCTATAGATTCATTTGCTTCAGTAATAAGTCTTTTAATTTCATCTGTAGAAACGTTTTCATCTTTATCAAAGATGTTCTTTTGAAGAATTTTATCGTCATTATCTAATGGTATCTGACCAGTTAATAATTCAATTCTATATTGAACTGAACCTTTATCATTTGCTAATAATTCTAGTGAATTTACTTCATAATTTAACTCTTCTTTCAATCTTTTAACTTCTTCAAAGTCTCCTGTCTGAATTGCCTCTTGAATTAATTGATCCAGTTTATCATTTAAATTATTGAGTTGTGCTAGTTTTTCGTCTTTTTGTTTTTCCTGTTCCTCTTTTGGTAATTTTCTAAACTCTTCCATTTCTTGCTTTGATAAAGCTAACTCAGTTTCTAAAGTCTGAAGATTCGAGATATTTGTTTGTTGTTCTTGCTTTGACATATTATTTTTTAAACTTATCCACCTGAGCTTGAATGGAAGGATAAATCATGAGTCTTAAACCTTGATATTTAGCTAGACGTTCAGCTATAGAGTCAGGAACTGAAGTAAGACCATAAAGATAAAGTGATCCTTTGTATCTAGCTAGTTCTTCAGCAACATTTTCTGATAAAGAAGTAAGACTTCGAAGAATCAGTTTTTTACCTTGATATCTAGCTAAGATTCGAGCGACAGAATCAGATATATATTAAACCGTCTAATCGAAGTTCAAGAGAATCATAATTCTTGATTAAAATTTTAGCTTCTTCATCGATAATAGATGTTAAAAAATCTAAATTGACAAATACATGATCCTTTATTTCTTTTATTACCAAAATATTAATAAGAGTATCAATTTCGGGAGGGCGAGATTTTAACTTGAATACATTCTTAAGACTTCCTCCATGTATTTCTTGAAATATAGCTTCGTCTTCAGGAGAAATTTCACTTAAATAAAATTTCTTTTCTAAATCGTAGATTTCTCTTTCTAACTGATCACTTAATTCCTGTGCATCTTCTATATTTCCCGTCTTTATTGATTCTTGAATTATTTGATCTAATTTTTTCTGTAATACTTTTAACTCCTCCAATTTTCCAGTTTTCTGTTTTTCCTGTTCCTCTCGCGGAAGCTTTCTAAACTCTTCCATCTCTGCTTTGGTCAAAGTCACCTCAGTTTCAAGAGATTGAAGGTTAGACATATTTTGTTGTTCTCGTAATTCCATATAACCAAAATTATTTTATCTCTTCTACTTCTTTGTTTGCCGTTATTTTTAAACCTTTATCAGTAATTTCGACTCTATCAGCAGATAAAATTTTCATTGCAGCTGTTCTACGAGAAAACGAAGCATCCATTTGCAAAAAAGTAGCGTCCTTTCTATTTTTTATATCAATAGCTATTTTTTTATCTTGCGCTCGTTGTTCTTTCATATTTTTCCACGCCTCTGAATCCAAATTTAAATTTACATCCGGAAAAAGAAGTTTTACAATTGTCGCTTCCTGTATAAAAATATCCCATCTCACCTGTAAGCCCTGATAACCATACCTCCATCGCTTTAAATCTTTCTCAATCTTTTGTAGATCAACTGGATTAGCTTTCACAATATCTTGATTTGGATCAATAATTTTTGCGTCTATAACTACGTCCCAAGCATTAGGTATCATACTTTCACTGTATCCTCTTTGTTTTAAATACTCCCGCTTTGTAAGATCCCACTCTTCCTTACCAAAACCGACGGCTGTTAGGAAATCTACCTCCGGATCAGCAATAATTGCGTCAGCTAAATGTCTTAAAAATGAGTTGAACGATTCTCCAGAACTTCCTTCACTCTTTTCTTTTAAAATCATTGAGAGAACATTACTATCCAACTCTATTTTTCTCTCTGGATTAATAATTTTTAAACTTTTTGCAACTGAAAGATAATCACTCCAATAATTTGCTTGTCTTAGTTTCTCTAACTGACCCTCCATGATATGTATATCTTCTTCTGTTATCTCTTTCTCCGGATCAAAGGTTAATTCAATTGTAAGTATTTGTTCTTCCAATGCGTTGACCTCCTCTTCCAACAATTCTTTTAACCTTTTGACTTCATCTAATTGTCCAGTTTGTATTGCTCCTTGAATAGCCTGATCAAGTTTATCATTTAAACTCTTGAGTTTATCTGCTTTTTCTTTTCCCTTTTTCTTTTTTTCTTCCTTTGGTAATCCTCTAAACTCTTCCATTTCTTGTTTTGATAAAGTCACCTCAGTTTCGAGAGACTGAAGATTGGAAGTATTCGGCTGTAATTCTAGATTGGGCATAATTAATATTAATCAAGCTCTTTATTAGCCTCAATTTCTCTTAATTTATCCGCCACAATTTTTGCCATAGCAGAAATTAGTTCCCATTCGTTACCACCAACTCTTTTATCAACCCATTCTTTTACAGTATCTGCCATTTTTTTACCTTGTTCTTCAGAAATCTCTAAAGGATAATCGGGATAAATAATGCTTATAGCAGCTGCCATTTCAATAAAATAAAATTGATCTTTTTCCTGTTGTAACTTAAATTCTGCTTCAATTTTTTTGAAATCCTCTTCGGTTAATTCTGGACGATGACCTAAAACAGTCAACCAAGCAACTGGTTCAACAAAATGCCGCCAATCATTTCCCTTTTTACAACCTAGCATATATTCTTCCGTTTTCTTAATCGCTTTCTTAAGGATAGTGTCTGGCGGTCTCTCAGATTCTGGAAAAGCATACAACCACCATGCCATAGCCATTGTGTCATCTTTATCGAACGGACGTGAGAGTAATTCCTTACTAAAGTCATCTGGACTTAATAATTTATTCCGATCAATAATTGCAAGAGAAGCACGACAAAATATGATATCATGACGATCAATAGACTTACTCGCTTCATTTTGTAAATCTTCCCAATCTTTTGTTGTAAAAATTTTGTTTGGATCAAAAGGAAGTTCAATCAATTTTTCTCTATTTGGAGACAATAAAACTTCCAGTTCAGACAACTCTTTCTCTATTTGTTCATTTAGTTTTTTAGCTTCCCCTAGATCACCGGTTCTGATCGCTTCTTGTATCATCTGATCTAGTTTGACTTTCAGGTCTCCTAGCTTCTTCAACTTTTCATCTCGATGTTTCCTTCTTTCTTCTTTTGGTAATTTTTGAAATTCATTAATCTCTTGCTTTGTTAAGGCAACTTCATTCACTAAAGTCTGAAGGTTATAGTCACTATTTTGTGGATTTTGTTCCTGGTTTATCATAGTAAATTTTTAACTTTTATTTTCTTTGTTTTATGATACGATAAAGTCATTATAAGATTATTAACTTCAAAAAACAATGGAGCAACCAACACCAGAGCAATGGGTAGAAACTGAAGGAAAAGTAAATGAGGCTGAGAAGGCTAAACGACGTTCTACTATTTCGAAAACCCGTGGAAAATCTGTAGAAACAGATGTTGAAAGAGTTGCTCAGGATGGTCTTGATGAGATCTCTCTACGCCGAAGAAAAATAGCCGAAAAAATTAAGGAAAGACTAAAAGGTAGGAATAAAGTGACAGCTGAAGCTCTTGATTTGAAAACCCAAGAACTTTTAGGCGACGAAAATTCCCCAGAACAAGCACTTGTATCTTTACGTTTCTCAAATCTCAGAGAAGCCATTGGAAGTGAATCAACTTTGGATAAAGAAAGAGATGAACTATTTGAAGAGGAACAGATTTTGCTTGAAACAATAAATGATATCCAAATGAAAGGAGAATCAGCTGGAGAGTATAAAGATGAACTTATTTTGGTCAGGACAAAAATTGAAGAAATAGATGCGAAAAAACAAGAATTAATCACTTCAACTCCTGAAGCATACTATGGGCTCCATCTTCAACAACTTAAAAAATATAGGGAAGATATGGACAACGGTGTGATTGTGGAGACTCCTTATGTTAAGAAACAAGCTGAAAGAGTTGTAGGTTCTCTTTCTTCTGGTCAGGCCGTATTTATTTATGGTCATCTTGGAAGTGGAAAGACCGAGCTTGCAATGCATGTTGCAAGAAATTACATATTAAAGGATAGACCAGATTTAGATAAAAGAGTTGATTTAGAGATGTCTAAATGGCTTGCAGAAAATCAGGGTGCTAACAAAACAGAGCAAGAATCAAAGAGAAAACAATTTGAAAAAATACACAAAGGTGCCGTCGTTATTTCTGGTTCTAAACATTTATCGTTATCTGAATTATATGGTCACCAAATATTGAAACTTGGAGAAAAAGGTGAAGAAGAGTCAAGGGAATTAGTAGAAAAAGTTGATGCTGAATTTAAAGCCTGGGAAGCAAAAAATCGAAAAGCAACTGAGGAAGATAAAACCAGAATGCATAATTCTATGGTTGCCGCTTTTATTCAAAATAAAGGTGGTACAATTTCTGATTTTTATCTAGGACCAATTTATAAAGCCATGGAGGAAGGACGCCCCGTGATTATTGATGAAGTAAATGCTATTCCTCATGAAGTTTTGATTAGCTTGAACCATATTCTCACAAGAAGAATTGGTGACACCATTCCTGTTCAGCAAAATTCTGGTAGTACTGTCACTATAAAAGAGGGTTTTTGTATTATCATGACAGGTAACCTTAACACAAGAAAAGATGTTGAAACATATACTGACAGAAAAGAGCTTGATCCAGCTTTTCTTTCCAGATTGGATCAGATTGAACATGACTATATGCCTCAAAGAACAGACGGAACTCTCGAAGACGACGCAGGACCGGAAAATCAGCTTTTCCAGATTATGATGTCTATAGTTATGGATAAACATGGCAATATCGAAGTTCCTCACGATCAAATGCGAAAATTGTGGAACTTAGCTTTGGCTGCAAGAGAAACTCAAGAAGTTTTTTCAGGGAAATTGTCACATAAATTTAAACAAGGTGGAGGTTCTGGATTACCTGCTAGTGATATTTTGAAGAAAAATGTGGCTTCCATAAGAGCTGTTGATAGAATTGTATCCGGTTGGACCAAAAGTGGAGGAGAATTTGAACTGGATTATTATGTGTGGAATAAATATATTGCCAATGCCTCTGACCCAATGGAAAGAGCTTTACTTTATCAGATGTTTAGAGAAAAAGGATTTTTTGATACTGATGGATGGGAACAAAACCCTAATTATGGTTCAGGTGGAAAGTTAAGTACTTTTGAAATTAAAGTACCCGAAAACAGAACAAAATCTTTTGATTTCTTTGGACCCAGAGATGCAGTAAATTTTGCTTATGGAAAAGGACCAGAGAGGACAAAGTGGCCGGAGTTAAAGAACCAGAAAGCAGGAAAACAAGAAGTAAATCTAGAAGAATTACAAAAATTACAAGAAGCATCAGAAGAACTTAGAAAAAGACTGGCGACTTTATCTGGTAGGGCTGGTAAGAAGAAATAAATATTAATCTTAATGTCTACTCCAGAACAACAAACAAACACCTCTAATTTTCAAACTCTAGAAAGCGAGGTAGCTTTGACGAAACAGGAGATTGAAGATTACAAAAAGTTACCAAAAGGAGAGCAAGATAAGCAGAAACAAGAAAGATTAGCAAAACTTTTTGAAATACAAACAAAACTGGATCAAACAATACAAGGTGCTGTTCAAACTGGTGAACTTGACGAAGCTAGAAAATTAAAAGAACAACTTGAACAAGAGATTCGTGACTTAGAGGAAAAAGTAGAGATAAAAGTATGGGGAAAATCGGAAAGAAAAGAGACAGGATTAGCTTTTGAAGAGATTGAACTCAATATGCTTCAGGAAGCCCTGGAAAAGAAAGTTACTCACATACTTCATTATTTCTCGTATAATGTTGATGAAATGGTGACAAAAAAGGGGTTGTCGTTTGATAAGTGCGTAGAAGATTATGAGTCAAACTCTAAAGAAAATATTCCACTTTTTAATTTAGATCTGAGTTGTTATAACCGCGATCAGGTATACAAAAATTTGGTTTACTCCCTTTTAGGAAATCATGGGGAGGAGAGTGATTATTCTCTGAATAGTATATCAATCAGAAGAGCAATGGATCAAGATAGTCGATTATCATCTTTTGTTAATGCAGTTGTGAAAGGTACCGAAAAAGCTGATGCAGAAAAAGTCACTTCAGGTAAGTTTAAAACTACTGATTATCAGGCACAGCAAGGTCTTGTATTGAGAAGGAATTTATTATATTAAAAGAATGATAAACCCCGAACAACAATCGAACTCTGATTTACAGACCTTAGGAACAGAGGTGGCTTTGGTCAGTGAGGAGATTGAAGTGTTTAGAAGATTACCAAAGGAAGAACAAGAAAAACAAAAAGATAAAAAATTAATAAAACTTCGAGAACTCAATGATAATCTTGATCAAGCCATACAAGAAGCGGTACAAACGGGTGAACTTAATGAGGCCAAAAGACTTAAAGATCTTCTAAAAGAAAAAATTCAGGAATTTGAAGATTTGATTAATACAATAGGCTCACCTCTTTTTAAAAATATTAGAGAGATAGTAGCTGATTTGGAAATAACATCTTTAGAAACTGCTATAGCAAAACTTAAGAATGCCGGATGTGATATTGGTGCTGAAGAATACTGGATGTTAGAAAAAGTGGATTGGAGTAAGAAAGAAAAATCAGATTTTAGAATAACCTTTTTTCCGGTAGAATCTCTCTTTGGAGACAAAAAAGAACATAAATATGATGAAATACTTAATAAGGCAAAACAATTAGGATTTGAAATAGTCCCCGCTGGAAATGTCCCTGAAATATGTATAAACCTTATAGATATTAAAAATAAGGATATATGGATAGCAATGGATCCTATTTTGAACAAAAGAAATGAACCGAGTATTTATAGAGTAGGACATCAGGCCGTGAAAGAGGGTGGTTTGTGGCTTGGTACATATCCTGGAAATTTTGATAAACATTACAGTGGTGAATATCATTTTGTATTTGTTTATCTCGATAAAAAATCGAGAAAAATTTAGATAAAAAATATGTCTTCACCAGAACAACAAACAAATACTTCCAACCTTCAAACTCTCGAGACTGAGATGTTTTTGACGAGACAAGAATTAGAGGATTTTAGAAAACTTCCAAAAAAGGAGCAAGAAGAAAAAAGAAAAGATAAAATAACAAAATTAAAAGTTTTACAAGATAGATTGGATAAGGCTATAGAAGAAGCCATAAAAAATGGTCAAATTGTCGAAGCAGAAAAGCTAAGAGAAGAATTTGCTAGTGAACTCGATTCTTTGGAAGAATTAGTAAATGATGAGGAATCTCTTCAATATAAAATTGAGTTGCTAACTGGTCAGGTTTTTACTGATACTGGAGAACGTAAGGGCAAAGAAAAGCTTTTTGAAAAAAGAGAAAAAGTTTCTTCTGAGAAACTAAAAGAAGCAATTAAAGAAATAGAGGAACAAATTGGATTAACAAAAACATTATCAGGTTCAAAGTACGGTCCCACGGAAGCTTATTATTTTTCGGAAAAAATTGGAAATCTTATACGTATTTTAAGTAAAGAGGATGTTAAAAATAGAACCTTTTTGAGAGGCAGTATTGATATGTACAGAACTTGTCTTGCTAGTAAGGGTATAGAAGGTAGCCCTGTACTAAAAGCAGACAGTTTTGCCGAATTCTATTCGGGTATTAAAAAGAGATTTGAAGGAAATCTAGATGTAATCCTCAAAAAAGAAAATTCAATGATAGTTTATGTTAATGGTTTAGCCCCTTTCTGGGGATGGGAGGCCCAGCAAATAATGGACTATTATTATCTATCAGAGTTAAATTTGGTCTCAGAAGTATCTTCGCACGAACTTCAAGAGTTTTCCGAATTAATGATTTGGTATGAAAAAAGAATGTTAGAAATTACAGTTGAGTTTTATAAAAAAGTTGGTATTTTAGATAAAGATTTACCAAAAAAAGACGCCGCAGACACAAGTGAATTACGCACTGCTGTTGGTGATTTGTACGCAACAGAAGCACTTTATCAAGTTTTGATTAAAGCAGGAGTTGATCTTGGTGATATAGAAGACGTTGAAAAAGTTATGAATAGAATAAAGAAAAATATTAAATTACAACAATAATATGTCCACCCCCGAACAACAACCTAACACCCTCAACCTCCAATCCCTCGAATCCGAGCTATCTTTGTCGAGACAAGAAATGGAAGAGTTCAAAAAATTACCTAAAAAAGAACAGAAAGTACAGAAATTAGCGAGGATTAATAATTTACAGGAAAGATTAGACCAAATGATACAGGAAGCTATTCAGACTGGTAATGTAAAGGAAGCCGAAAAAATAAAAGATAAATTGACTCAGGAAATTAATGATCTAGAAAAGCTCCTATCCAGTGTTGAGAATCATGAAGATATTTTTCAAGAGATTAGAGGTAGGAACTTCGAACACATTGATGATTTAGAATATATTAGTGATGAGCTTGCTGAATTTTTGGTAAATAATTGTCACAAAGGGGAACTCCAACTTGGTGGTTTAAATTCCATTTCCGATGTGGTAGCTGAACACTTATCAAAGTATAAAGGAACACTCTGGCTTTCTGGCTTAACTCATTTATCTGATAATGCGGCTAGATCTCTATCGAGATTTAAGGGAGATACTATTGCTCTCAATAGTTTAACTTCGCTTTCTGACGTGGCAATCAATTACTTATCAAAACATAAAAGCAAAAGCTGGTCTCATAGACTTATTCTTACGAATCTAAATTCCCTTTCTGATATTGCGGCCAAAAGTCTTTCTGAATATGAAGGAGACCTCATACTTAGTGGTCTTACATCTATCTCTGATACAGTTGCTGAATTATTAGCCAAACATAAAAAAGAACTCACTCTGGATGGTTTAAAAACAATTTCTGATAAGACTGCCGATTTCTTGTCGAGACATGAAGGTGAGCTTAGTCTTAGAAATATATCCAGCCTTTCTGATATAGCGGCGGAACATCTGTCTAAGCATAAAGGAACACTATATTTATGGGAGATTAAATCTTTATCCGATACTGCCGTGGAGCATTTATCAAGACACCAGGGTAATCTTAGCCTTGGTTTGACAAAGATATCTGATAAAATGGCCGAATCATTGTCTAAACATGATGGAACACTTTGGTTAAGCAATTTGTATACTATTTCAGATAAGGCTAAAGAATATCTAGCTAAACATAAAGGCGAGGTTTTTACTGGTTATAAGAAATAATATGTCCACCCCAGAACAACAACCAAATACTATGAATCTTCAATCTCTCGAAACCGAGCTATCTTTGTCGAAGGCAGAGATGGAAGAATTTAGGAAATTACCAAAGGAAGAACAGGAAAGACAAAAAAACGAAAAATTATCTAAACTCAAGGACTTACAAGCCAAATTAGATGAAGCTATACAAGAAGCAATTCAGACAGGACAGATTGAAGAAGCAAAAAGATTGCAAGAGATTTTGGGAAAAGGAACTGCAGATTTGGAGGAACAAATTTATATTACAGAAGGCTTATTTGATCCAGAAAGAGATATTACAGCAGAAGATTTTGTGTCAATAATTGATATGATTAAAAAAGCACGAGGCAATCGTTGGGATGTCTTTTGTTCATATTCTGCAGATGTTAAATTGCTTTTTCCAGAAAAAGCTAGTGAGCTTGGTCTAGATAAGGATACATGGCTAGGTATTGAAGATTATGTTCAGAAATCAAAAGATAGTGCTAGAAGCATGGGTAATAATTATTGGGGCTCATACATGGTTGCGCTTAAAGATGCAAAAATATTATTTCCGGAAAGAGCAAATGAATTATGTTCGGATGGTAGAGTATGGCAAGGGATGAAGGATTATATTGAAAAATGTAAAGATGAAAGCTGGGCAAATTTTTCTGCTGCCGCGATGAATGCAATGATAATTCATAACTTTGATTTTGGACTAAATTTAGATGATGTGACCTGGGGAAAAATCAAAAAATATATTCAGGAACTTAAAAATAAAGATTCCGCACTGTTTGATGAAGTAAAATCACGCTGGGAGATTGCAAAGTTTAAAATACTTTTTCCAAAAAAAGCAAGTGAGTTTGTCTTAAATAAGCAAGATTGGTTAGAGATGAACAACGATCTTAAGACTGCCAGAAAAAACCATGACTGGTCAAAATTTATTTGGCAAGCCGTAATGATGAAGATACTAGCAGCAGAAGAAGTAAAGGTTACAGACAAAGGGTTAGAGATAGTCATGAAATAAATACAAATGCATACATCAGAACAACAACCAAATACTATGAATCTTCAATCTCTCGAAACCGAGCTGTCTTTGTCGAAGGCAGAGATGGAAGAGTTCAAAAAATTACCAAAAGAAGAACAGAAAAAACAAAAAGATAAAAAGTTAGCAAGACTCAGGGGTTTACAAGTCAAATTAGATGAAGCTATACAAGAAGCAATTCAAACAGGACAAATTGAAGAGGTAAAAAAACTTAAAGATGAGTTAGAGGAAGAAATTAACGATTTGGAAGAAATTGTAAGCTATCCAGAAAAACTTGAACTTCCAGAAGGAGCTAAAATATTTGAAATAAAAACTGATTTAGAAATCACTTCTGCTAAAATTGCTATTGCAAAATTAGAGGCTGGAAAACACGGCGTGTCAGATTATATAAAAGGTATTCTCACAAAGATAAACTGGCAAGAAAAACTCGATCCTTTATATGAAATTGTTTCTATTTCTGTCAGAGAATTATTTGGAGATGAAGAAGGACATACTTACACGGATATAAAAATAAAAGCCAAAAAGTTTGGCTTAGATTTAGTCCCACAATCTCTTGCTCCACAAATCCGTCTAAATTATGAAAAAGACGGAGAGAGGACAAATATTGCCATGAAAGCCATACGTGGTCGCGACGGCCACTCCGAGCTTCTCTGTTGTGGTAAGGATATCTTTGATTCATGGTTAGACATTAACACCGATGGCCGAGGTGATGATGAATGGAGTATTAACAATCGTTTTTTCTTTGTTCGCAAATAGTTTTAAACTTTTAATATAAATTTTCCTCGCTCAAATCAATAAAATCAGTTAAAATAAGATATATGAGTAATGCAGAAAAACAACCAAATATTCCGCTAAGTCCAGAAGGTGATTTTAGAGTTGATTCGGCTCAAAAAGGAGAAGAACTTCCTATTACCACTGAGGAAACAAAAAAACAAATTGAGGAAGTAAAAAGGTTATATCAGGAATATATAAATCGAAATCGAGCTTATTTTCAAATATTTGCAAAAGATACATCTATAAATTTTGTAATGGGAAATGGTTTTTCAATAAATTTTGAAACTGGTAATGTCAATTTTGATACTAAATGGTTTGTTGAACACGGTTTCACTGAAGATCAAATCACTTGGGCTGTTTATCATGAGCTTTGTCACTTTAGAGATTTGGCGGAGGATCCCGATGGCTTAATGAAAAATTTTGAATATATTAGAAGGCAGGCCGTAGAAACTGGTCGGATTTTGGAACAAAAATATGAAGATAAATTTGGTCAATCAGACCCAGAATTTTTGGAAAAAGTAAAAAGAAGAAGACCTGTTGATAAAAAAGACCCATCCAAAGGAACGATAAGCAAATGTGAGATGACAGCATATAAATATCATCACACATTTTTCAATATTTTTGATGATATTTATGTAAATTCATTGGTAGCTAAAAAATCTCCAAGATACGCTCGTGGTTCAAGAGGCGGAAACGAAGTTTCTAGACTTTATAAAGAAAAACTTTTTACGGAAAGTGATTATACAAAGCTACCAAGACATCTTCAATTTTTATATAAACTTTTGAGGGAAGAAATGGTTCCAGATGAAACTGTACAGATTTCAGATGAAGTGGAACAAGTTTTTAAAGATAAAATTATTTTCCAAGGAAAAGCTCTTACTCCAAAAGAAATCGTGGATAATTTTCTCAAACCTATAAGTAAAAAAGACACTAAAGCCAGTACGAGGTATTTTATTTTGAAGACCACTTTGGAGCCAATCTTTCAAAAATTATTACAGAAAGATCTTGAAGAATTTGATCCTCAGAAACCAGAAGAGAATAAAGAAAAACCACAAAAAGGTGACGGTGATGGCGAAGAAGGAGAATCTGAACCAGATGTAGATCCATTTGAAGAAGATTATAAAGATAATTTACCTGATCCATTGGATGAAGACAGTGTACCAAAATGGATTGAAAAAGAAGAAAAGAGAAAAAAAGAGGAAGAAGATAAAAAGAAAGAAGATGCAAAGCCTGCTAAAGAAAAGGAGAAAGAAATTCAAGAAGCGGTTGATAAAAAATGGTGTGAAGAAAACGGAATATCTGAGAAAGAATTCAGAGAATATCAAAAGATAAAAGACGAAGTATCTCCATATTTAGAAGAACTTTCAGAAGTTTGGAGAGCTATTATTTATGGCAAAGGAAGAGAATCATGGCGTGAAATGGAAGGTCACTACAAGACTGGCACAGAATTAGATATTGCCGAAGTAGTTAATCGATTTCCAGAAATAGAAAAAGGTAATTTGGATGGTGTGAGAGTTATGAAAAGAGAGGTAGAGAAAGAAATACCTGTAAATCGTCCGGATTTGATAAGGGTAAGGCTGGTGGGAGATATGTCGGGATCAATGAATGATCCAGAAAAAATGGCTGTTTTAAGGCAGTGTTTTGTTCTCCTGTTGTCTTCCCTCAAGGAATTTGACGCCTTTTTGAATATCTCTAGATCAGAAACGAAGACAAAGATGAAAGTTGATACTGAGGCTTGGATCTTCGGTGATAAAGCAAAAAGGATAAAACAATTCAGATCTGATTCTGGCGAGTTTTCAGATGATACTGCTCATATTGTAAAAATCTTGAATACTCTTGTTGACCCAGATGGCAGTTCAACCATGGATAACAAGGCACTTGAAGCCATCTCTGATTCTCTTAAGCCTGAAGAAATCGCCAAAATAGGACAAAAAAAGACGATGGAAATTGTTTTTGAAATTACCGACGGTGGTTCAAGTGATCCAGATTCGGCAAAGGAATCGGTTGATAGCCTAAATGAAACAGGTGTAATTACTAGAGCTTTTCAAATTGGCAAGACCGATGAAGGAGAACAAGCAACTTTCAATTCTGTTTGGAACGATGGTAGAGAAGATCGTTTGGGAGAAATTGTCGGAAGTGAGATTAAAAATCTTATCCCAGCCGTAGTTAAAGCTCTAAAAAAGTATTTGGGTAATGTAAGAATTTAATGGGACTTATATACTTCGTAACACTAGCTCTTTAATCGTTTAACTATCATATTTTTGATGTTCGGAATTGACAGCAATTCCTTGATAAAATAGTCCAAGTTCCCCTGTTGGTCGTTTGTTC
>Ga0118677_10003020_pt1 | contig 32741 bp, 26 predicted proteins | sample AliMusrvi5mmetaG_FD_86154 | JGI IMG/M metagenome (GOLD analysis project Ga0118677, IMG submission 86154) | reverse complement strand
TCCCTGCGTTATTCAACTGACTCCCGATAAGGTCAAAACTGCCTCATGAATAAGGGAAGAAACTACTTTCGTTAGTAAAGCATTCACAAGGCCATTCTAAATCGCTTTTACCGTTAATCCGCATCCTACGCTTATGCTAAAAACAGCTACGCCTATTGAAAAAACGGCTACACTTATCAGTAAAATGGCTACACCAACGGTATGGTTAATCTAACTTATGAACGGATAAATCGCCGAGACGCTTAAGTAAATAAAACTGATCTCTAATTACACTAATATACATCTGTATACCTCTGCATCCACAACACCTAACTTAAATTGTATGCTGCACAAAATGAAAAGAACGTTTTCAATAATTGCAGTAAATATACAAAATATATAATCCACCAAATAAAAATGAATAAATAAATATAAAATATTTTTGGAAAACTATTATTGGTCTTTTAGCGACGATAAATTGGTTGTTTTGGCACTCATGGAAGGGTGTTTTTGGGGACTTATTGTCGGCTTACCCAGGTAGATTTATAAATAAAGGCGTAGCATCGGCAAATCTTATAACACCTTATTTTAATCCGGTGAAAAAATGGATAAAATAAGCATGAACACCGTAAGTTCGGCCCATTTAAAAGCTTCAGGATATATATGAATCGAGCCTTCGGCAATTAGCATTCAGATCAACGGATTAATCCTTCAGCTGACGGAAGTTGTTACAAAATGAATCAAGCCGATGGCTCTTATACGCTATCTATTTATTCTCATTACTCCGATCCCCATCGTTTGCAACGATAAAATAATCATTATTTGCTGTTCATCTTTTTTAAATCTAACTTTGAGGAAACATTGAATAAAACGCTAGTACATTAGCGTCAAGATAAGTACGATATTGAGTAAATAATAAACTCCCAAAACAACCTTTATTACGAATTGACTTTCAAAAAAAGTCAACCTTTGTGTACATTTAGTAATGTTTTCTTGTCTTTATGAAATGTTTACTTATCTTTGCAGATCACTAAAATGTTTTGCACAATGGAACAATCTAAAAAAATTGCAAATCGCAACTCAATTATTTTCGCACTCATCTACGGAGCCACCTATTTGCCGGCTGTATTTCTGCTAAAGCATCGTGTTTTTGGCCAACCAATTTCGTTAATTATTGCAATAGTGCCTATTATTGCTTTCTCTATTTTTATTTTTAAATTAATCAAAGCCTTTTCGGTTATGGACGAAGTGCTGCAACGTGTGCAGCTGGAAGCCGTTGTAATCGGTTTTTCATTGACTGCAATGTTGATAATGATCTTGTTTTTGCTTAGCCTGTGTGATATATCGAATCCAGGCTGGTTTGGCTATGCAGATCTGTTAGGCTATTGCTGGTTCTTTTATTTTGTTGGTTGGTTCATTTCGAAAAAAAAATACGGAATATGAAAAACACAATAAAGGTTGAACGCGCAAAGAAAAACTGGACACAAGAAGAACTTGCCAGGAATATCGGAATTTCGAGACAATCTGTCAACTCTATTGAAACGGGAAAGTTTATTCCTTCCACAGTCCTGGCTTTAAAAATGGCGAAAGTTTTCGGGGTAAATGTTGAATCAATATTTGAGCTTGAAGTACAAGACTAATATCAAAATACCAGCCCCTAATAAATAGGACTTCATGTAGACTGTAAGATCAACATGAAGTCCCGTTTGAACGACATCCCCAATTCTGCTCACAATCGCCCCCGTTTGTATCAATAACTGCCATACTTTCGTTTTGAAAAGATGCTGCGATAGCACTACATACCCTCAATGTTTTCAAGACCATAAGGGTATGTAGTATTTAATATTTAAAAGGAAAACATATATTTGAAAGCAATTCGCTAAACATAGATTTACAAATATATTGGAGGAACAATATGAACGGTAATAAAGCAAACAAAATAACTAATGTATTATTTGTCATTTATTTGATTGCGTTATTTTGGATCTTACTATTTAAATTAGGTGTTCACTTTTCGAATATGGGATATAGGAGCGATATAAACTTAATTCCTTTTAATGAGCTTTTTATCCTAAACGGCAAACTTGATTTCGGCGAAATGATTATGAATGTGGTGATTTTTGTACCGCTTGGCATTTATGCCGGAATCATATTTAAAAGATGGTTAATTGGAAAAAAGCTTTTCTTGTTTTTTTTAATGAGCTTAATCATTGAAGTATTCCAATATATTTGGGCACTCGGAGTTTCAGACATTACGGATATCATTAATAATACTTTGGGCGGAATAATCGGCTTAATGATTTATACAGGGATTGAAAAAGCATTTGATAATAGCCTTAAGGCGCAAAAATTCGTAAACATACTTGCAACAACAGGAACCATCTTAATGCTATTATTTCTTTTTTTACTAAAAACGAACAGACTTGGGCTAAGATACCAATAAGGAAATTTAATTGATCTTAAAATACCAGGGTATAGAAATTACAGGAGGTTGGTATGTAGTGTTTAATTGTTGAAAGGAAAATGCATATTTGAATTACAGCCAAATATATCTTTGGAAATTTCAATGAACCGATTCCTTTGAGTAACTTCTTCCATCGAATTAACTTTAAAACAGACAATGCCTTCAGCAATAAGTGCAACGACAATAAAATCTGCATTGATGCATAGAATATGATTGTTAGGGGAATACCAAACTTCCCCGCCGAATGATATTGATCATGGATCAGAAAAGAAAACCGAGTTTGGTGAAGCGAATACAAAAACAAATCGATAAATTTGCTTTAACTATTAAGGATTTATATTTGTTACAATCCCGATATTTAATGCATTACAGAAACGTTAGACGGAACTTAAAGGCAAGCCGGTAATATGGATACAAAAGTTATAGTAATTATAGCCTTCGCCTATTTGTATGGAATCTTTGAGATTTTCATGAGTGTGAGGCAAAAGCAAATGCGGAAACAGGATATCGTTCAATCGGGCGATAAAGCAAGTCTTTGGATGCTCTCTGTTGCAATTGCGATTGGTTATCTGCTTTCGTTCAGTATTGGTGCAACAAAAATCGGCAGGATATCTCATTGGAATACCTTCTTTGCGATCGGTGCACTATTAACTATAGCAGGATTAATCATACGAATAAACTCAATATTAACACTGAAACAACACTTCACCTACACAGTGACAAAAATTGAGCATCATGAATTGATTGAAACCGGATGCTATAAATACATCCGGCATCCGGGATATTTAGGGCAAATCATCATTTTTATTGGAATTTCAACATCATTATCAAATTGGTTATCAGTTTTATTGATGATTATTCCTGTATTAATTGGTTACCTATACCGGATAAAAACAGAGGAGCGATTCATGATTGCCAACATGGGACAAAAATATATTGAATATCAAAGAAGGACAAAAAGACTGATTCCACTGATCTATTAAATAAGGAGCACAATCAACGAATGATCCTTGTTGGGGTAAAATCCGGCAGGGTTTTTCTATTTTATCCGAAAAAGATAATTGATTAAGAAGAGCAATTTCGATCAGAAACAAACCGCTAATAAATATTCAGATAATCAGCAAATAAATTTGTTGCTGATGTTTTGGTATTGTTGTAAACTATGTAAATTTACGGAAGAAATAATTCGCAACGGCGTTTTGATTAGCCGACTGAATTTTTAGGGTAATCAAAAAGATTTGTTGCGGTATAAGCCACATAAAGAAAAGATTGGGATCAGGTTTCGCCCATATTTTAATTTGAACTTAGTGTATTTATTAAAGAACTAAAATGAAATAAAACATCACTAAAATGAAAAGAACAGTATTCATTATTTGCTCAATTCTCTTTATTTCCAGCTTTTTATTTGCTCAAAAACATGAACCCGTTACAGTAAAGGCAGGTTCGAGCTTAAAAGATTACTTCTCCTTTACTGAAAGATACCTCTATCCTGAGTTTACCCAGGGACAAGGCTTTTTTAAAAACGACAGAGTCATTTCGCTGAAGTTTAACTATAATCTTCTTTCGGATGAAATCGAGTTTATCCAGTCAAAGGACACCTTAATTATTGCTAAAAAAGAGCAAATCAATTCAATTGTCATTGCGCAGGATACATTTTATTATCACGATGCTTACCTGCAAAAGATCCTGAGCGGCCCGCTCAGCGTCTATGTAAAGCGTCGGCTCGAAATTAAGGATATTCGCAAGCAAGGTGGCATGGGTCAGGAAAACAGAAGTTCCTCCATCGATTCGTATACCTCATTGCTGTATGACAATGGCAAATTATCGGTTGACTTGAAAATAGCCAATGACCTGATACTTCAGAAAACAGAAACGTATTTCTACTCCATTTCCGGATATGACTTTATTCCCTTTACCAAGAAAAATATCACCAAGATCATGCAAGGGAAAGAGGACCGAATCAAAGATTACATAAAGACTAACAGGATCGATTTTGATTCGAGGGAGGAACTGCTCTATTTGGCAGGTTTTGTGAGCGACCTGATATTTAAAAGTCCCGCGAAAAGGTAATCTCGATCTGAAGGATGTATAAGGCATCATCAGGAAATGAATATTTTGAGTCATATTGCCATAATGATGCTTAAAACTAAAACTCTATAAACCTGTTTTCGTAGTTAATTGAAGTAATATATTTGAATACCGACCTTGTTCTTTTATACTCAAACCTAAATTAATTGAATCATGGCACAACGAAAGAAAAAACCGACCTGTCATCAAAATCAAGCCATCGCCCATGCGCATCATAAAAACGAATTCCTGCACAAGGTAAAATTATTCGTTAATACCCTTTGCGGCGAAGATATTTACTCGCATTTTCCCCCTGAAATTCTCGACCGCATCTATCGGCTCCGTTTTCATTCATTAACCCTCGTTTCGACATCAGAAAATGCGGTGTCCAGTCAAATATTAAAATCACAAAAACAGGTTTTAACCGATTGGCTTAAAAAAGATATGTTTGACCTTCCGAAATATGGCATCAAAGTATTGCTTAAAGATTATTTAACAGTAGGTCTTACCGTATTTTCTATGTATCGTTTGATCCATGATCATGATTTTGCTACTGCGCCTAAATTAAGATCAGCGCTATTCGATTATTACTCCGACAAGGACCCTTATTCTCTTATGAGTCAACAGCTATTTTCAATATTTATGTCAATGGGATGGTGGATATGTAACCTGGAAACTGGTTTATACTGGTTTAGTTACAAATCGCAGTTGGCTGAAAAAGGTAAATCCGGCATGGATAATATTGCAGAAGTTCATTTCCATAAATTAGAATCAATACATGTCAAAATTAATGGAGCAGTACGACCTGCAATACGCTTAGGTTGGGCAATGCCTTTCAGCGGCTTAAATTGGATCGGGCTGAAACCTTCGTCTTTGGGTATCAAAACTCTCTTTTTCGATCAACCGATGAAGGTATATGTACAATCTCACGCCCTGTTACGTCTGGCTGAACGCATCGACTCCATATTGCCAGGTCTGGCTCAGTACAACATGTATGCTTCTTTCCTGAATGCAAAATTGTTTTACGATAGCAATCATCACTTGCTGATTGAATATCGCATTTTTGAAACAAAAGCAGGTTATTTTGCGGTAGAGGTTGTCGACAAAATTGTGGTCGTGAAAACCTTTTTGTTCCTAACCCAAAGCGGCACACCCGAAGGAGTGTTATTATGGAAGAATACAGGGCTTAAGATGCTGGATAAAAAATATCTCGCAATTGATAAACTGAGCACCTTTATCTCATCGGATATAGATAAAAATGAGCAGATAAATAAAATATTCGCGGAAGCTGGTTGCCAAAGTTTATTAGAATTATACGAAAAGCTCGGGTGTATCTGTAATAAGCAATACGAGCAATCACAACTTGAACGTATGCTCGATTACATAGGGATCAACGAAGCATCAATTAGAGAAACAATTACTGCAGAATAGCCTATTAAACCGGGGTAAGCCAACAATTGACAAACTTATGAGGTAGACAAAACAAACAACTTACCACCCTAAATTAAGTGAATCATGGCACAGCGAAAGAAAAAACCCAGTGGGCATAAAATTCAAGCCTTGGCAATTGCGCAACATAAAAACGAATTTATGCGCAAGATGAAATATATCATCAATACGAGTTGTGGAGAGGACATTTATTCGCTTATTCCACCCCGAATTCTCGATAAAGTCTATTTAATACGTTACCATTCTTTAAAAATAACCGTTGCAAAAGGTCATATCGTTTCCGAAAAGATGATGGCTGATGTAAAAGAAACGTTTATTGACGAACTTAAAAAAGTTACAATCGAATACCCGTCGAATGGTTTTAAGATATCGCTAACTGATTTTATGACTGTCGGAATTAGTATGTATTCTATCTCTCCATTACTTGAAGCGGCAAATATTCCTAATGCGAATAAAATTAAATTGTCTCTACAGCAATACTGTATGAATGAAAAAATCAGAAACGGGGCCATTGATCATCTTTTAGATATTATTCAGGCAATTGGATTTGGCATATGTAATATGGAAACCCGATTTTACTGGTTAGATTACATGCTTACCGATCCTGACGAAAACAAACATGGATTAGATCATCATATAAGGATATATACCGAAGAGCCCAAAAAAATCAACGTCAAAATTGATGGCGTATCACGACCTGCTTTGCAATTAGGTTGGGCTGGTTATTCGCACGGGATGACCTGGTTCACACTTAAACCTTCACAGTTGAATATAAGTGACTGGCTCAACGATCAACCAATGGAGGTTTATATCCAGTCGCATGCGCTTCGCCGGTTTCGCGAGCGCACTGAGGGTATATATTGTTTTGCAGCTCAATACTATATCTATAAATCGTTTTTAAAACCAAATATTTGTTACGACAGCAACCATAATTTGCTGATCGAATATCGTATTATGAATTCAAAGGCAGGCTATTTCAGATTTGATATTGTCAGTAATATAATCGTTATCCGAACATTCCTGTTTCTCACCAACAGCGGAACGCCAGAGGGTGATTTGCTCGGTAAAAATACCGGACTTAAAGTTTTGGATAAGAAATATCTTGCTATTGACAAACTGAGTTCTTTTATGTCATCGGATATAAACAAGAATGAGCAGGTCAATAAAATATTCACTGACGCGGGTTGCCAAAGTTTATTTGAATTGCACGAAATGCTCGGGAATATCTGCATAATGCATTCAAATCAGACTCCCTTCACACTTATGCTCGACTATATTGGAATCAACAAAACCGTGACGAAGGAGACAATTAATGCAGAATAGCCTGTCAAAACCGGAATAAACCTACAATTGACAAACTTATGAGGTAGACAAAACAAACAACTTACCACCTAAATTAAGTGTATCATGGCACAGCGAAAGAAAAAACCCAGTGGTCAGCAACTTCAGTCCATCGCACATGCGCAATACAAGAACGAATTTATGCGCAAATTTAAATTGATATGCAATGGATGTTGCGGTAAAGATATTTATCACCTTTTCCCTCAAAAAATACTCGACTCTATTTATGGATTCCGTTATCATTCTTTTAAGATCGGTCCGGCCGATGGTTATTTGGTGCCCGGAAAAGTATTGAAAAGTATTAAAGAAATTTTGTTGACAACTATTAAAAATGAAAAAATAGTGCTTCCGAAAAGTGGCTTCGAAATGTCAATTGAAGATTATTTTTCAATTGGTGCTACTTTGCAGGGTTATTCAAAAGTGGTCAAAGACAATGATTTTCCGAATGCTGATCAGGTAAAAAATGCTTTACATGAATTTGGCACGGATAAAACGATTTTTGTTAATAGTATTACTAAACTTCACGACCTTATCACGGTTATTGGAAGCTGGGAAAGCACAATCGGGGGATATATGTACTGGATAAACTACGATCTGAAATTAGCCACAGAAGGCAGTTCAGGAATGAATAATCTGCTTGAAGTTTATTGCCACAAATCCGAAACTACAAAAGTAAAAATTAATGGTTTTGTCAGACCTATTGTCAGGGTTGGTTGGGGATTTGCCAACAGGGGTTTAAGATGGCTTACCCTTCAATCTTCCTTGTTAAATAATAAAAATGGTTCTTTCGATCATACGCTGGATTTGTATTTCCAGTCTCATACACTGCTACGCATGACTGAACGGATCGATTGCCTTGAGACCCGCACATTGCATCTTAATGCCATTGTGTCTTTTCAAAATGCAAAGGTGTTTTATGACAATAATCACAACATCCTTATTGAATACCGGATATGGCAATGCAAAGTAGGTTATTTTAGGGTTGATATCGTTAATGGCATAGCAGTTGCGAGAACATTTTTATTTCTTACCCAAAGCGGAACGCCTGAAGGGCAGCTATTGTGGAAGAATACAGGTCTTCAGAAATTGGATACCAAATACCTTGCGATGGATAAATTAAGCAGCTTTATGTCATCGGATATCGGAGATAATGAGAAGGCCCGAAAAATATTACAAGACTCAGGTTGTCAAGGCTTATTGGATTTGTATGCAAGAATTAGCCAATCGAGCACCAAACATCCCAGTCAGTCTACAGGCCGCATGATGCTTGATTATTTAGGAATCAGAGATCACCTTTTTCCAGAAGACCTAAATGATTTAACCGCTTATGAAAACATTCCGAAGCTGACAAATTAAGTGTGGTAATTGATTATTTCTCTGCCCGGATAAAATGAAATTGTTTATTAGTTTTATGAATTGAAAGAAGAAAATAAAATGTGGTTGTTATGACAAATTATAAACCTCAGATCCGATATGAAAACACAAAAGAAAAGGACTAATAGCATGTTATTGAATTGCAAAATACTGATCGTTTTATTGCTAACAATTGCTTCATGTCAACAGCGGTCCGCGAAATTGCAGAAGTCGGTGTCTACTACTTTCAGATTTGAGGAAATGGACATCCAACAAATTCAGGAGGGATATAAAGATGGAACTTTTACGATTAAAGAGGTGGTTCAGGCTTACATCGACCGGATTGATTCGATTGATAAACATGGGCCTAAGTTAAATGCGATTATCCGGATCAATCCTGATGCAATTCAGATAGCTGAAGACCTTGATAAGGAGCTGAAGACCGGAAAATCGAGAGGACCGCTTCATGGGATTCCTGTTATATTGAAAGATAATATCGATACGCACGATCAAATGGCAACGACCGCCGGATCGCGTGCCCTCAGGAATTCATTTCCTTTAAAAGATAGCTTCCTTGCTAAGCGGCTTAGAGAAGCGGGTGCAGTTATCATTGGAAAATCGAATCTAAGTGAATGGGCCAACTTCCGGGGCCAGTTATCAACAAGTGGCTGGAGTGGGGCAGGAGGACTGACCCGTAATCCATATGATATAAGCAGAAATCCCTGCGGATCGAGTTCGGGATCAGCCGTAGCGGTAGCCGCAAATCTGACCATGGTGGCCATAGGAACAGAAACCGACGGCTCAATTGTGTGCCCTTCCCAAACCAATGGCATTGTTGGAATCAAACCAACAGTAGGGCTTGTAAGCCGATCGGGTGTTATTCCCATCTCGTTTACACAGGATACGCCCGGACCCATGGCCCGCACTGTACGTGATGCGGCCATTTGCCTTGGAGCCTTGGTTGGCGTAGATTCAGCCGACACAAAAACACTCGAAAGCAAAGGGCAATTCCGTACCGATTATACAAAATTCTTAAACAAAGATGGCCTAAAGGGCAAGCGGATCGGCCTGTATAAAATTCCGATGGGAATTAATTATAAGGTGGATACGCTGATGATTCACGCAGTGAATTTTCTGAAAAGCCAGGGTGCCGAAATTGTGGAGATTGGCGGGATTTATGATAGTAAGGTAGACAAATATTCGTCTGAAATTATGCTGTATGAATACAAGGACGGATTGAACAAGTATTTCCAGTCGCTGGGACCGAAAGCACCGATCAAAAGCATTGAGGAGCTTATTGCATTTAACCGTGCGGATTCTATTGAACTCAAATACTTTAATCAGCATTACCTCGAATTGGCGCAGCAAAAGGGAGATCTTACATCGCCGGAGTATCAGAAAGCGTTGGCCGCGATGTTTAAAGGATCGAGGGCAGACGGCATCGATCGCGTGATGAATGAGCATGACCTTGATGCCATCGTCACACCGGCAGGGGCACCTGCATGGAAAACTGACCTCACCAACGGCGATAGTTTCCAGGTTGGCAGTTCATCCGCAGCAGCACAGGCAGGATATCCCAATATCACAGTGCCCATGGGATTTATCGATGATCTGCCTGTTGGAATCTCGTTTTTCGGGAGAGCCTGGAGTGAGCCAGTATTAATCGAAATCGCCTACGCATATGAAACAGGCACCAAATTTCGCAGAGCTCCGGTAATTCATTAAAAATAATTAGGCAATTCGAAGATGTGACAATTCTGAAATGAGAAAAATGATTAAGCTTTAACCATTTAAAAATTAACCATTAATCCTCGTCTTTATCCTCCACTGACGTAAAGAATGCAGCATGAACAGGAGCGGGGCAGGGACTTTCTAATCCGTGAACTGCAGCCCAGATTACCTCATTAAATAGTGCATCCGGAACGCGGTCTTCCTGTTTGAAATCGAATTTCTCGCTTAGCCGGGATAATTTATTGGTAATGTTATTTTTAAGATTTAAATCAACCAGGTTTGCCAACGAACGAAACGGTGGATGAGTTGCCGTTTTGTTAAAACATCTCCACATCGGTTCGGCAGCGGCGTCGTATTGACTCATTGGAGGAAGTCCAAGGATTAATTCAATCGTTCGAAGTGCAGAGGAGGTTGAGTACATTGTATGATCTACATATCCTTGCTTTACAAAACCACCTGCAACATAGGCTGGAGACCGGTGTGCATCAACATGATCAGGACCATTCTGTGCATCGTCTTCCACAATAATCACCACGCTTTCATTCCAGATCGCAGAATGGCTTAGGTATTCAACAAAAAGACCAACCGCTAAATCATTATCGGCCACATGCGCAAACGGAGTGGGCCTGCCCTTGCTTAGTCCTTCAGTATGGTCATTACCAAAACGGAGTGTATTTAACTGAGGAACTTTTCCGGTAGCAAGAAGGGAATCGAAATCGCGTTTCCATTGGTAAAAACGAACAGTATCCCGAACCGACAAGTCCCATTCTGTATAAGTTGGGCAGAAATGATCTATTAATGACGGAATCGCGGCTTTGGAATCAGAAATAAACTCGGCGTAACTTCGGTAAGTCACTCCAAAACGTTTACAAAAATCCCATAAAAAACCGTTTTTGTTATTGGAAACTTCCCGCGCCCCTTCGCCGGGGTAGAAGCCCCCTCTGCCACCATAACTCGATGGCCAGTTTTTCTCAAGGTAATCGGTTGCATACGCGCCCATTGTCCAGTTATGTCCGTCGGCACTTACTTCACCATCCACATAAAAATTGTCGAGTAAAACAAATTGTTTGGTTAAAGCATGTTGGTTGGGCGTAATTTTTTTACCAAAAAGAACCAGTTTAGGGTCGCCGTTGCCTTCTGGAATATCTCCCAGCACCTGGTCGTAGGTGCGATTTTCTTTAATGATATAAAATACGTGTTTGATGGGAGAAGCATCACCAACCCTGCTGGGAATAGGGTTTCCGGATTCTCCCTCCGATGTCATTTCTTTTTCTTTTTTATATGGTGTGTTGTTGTAAACCGCCTGGGAATATATACTTAACTGATTTTCAGTTGGATTCATAATTGATTGAAGTGTACCGGTAAACAGGCCGCCAATGTATTGAACTTTGATTTCCTCTTTAGTCGCTTCCTGATAAACTACATCCTCTTTCTTGCTTGTCGGATTTGGTCCGTAGGGATTTGCCTTGGAGGTTAAACCCTTACCATTCGCGACAAAAATATTGTTTTTCACTACACGTACACAAGTTGGATACCATCCGGTAGGTATATATCCTTTGCTCTTACTGTTGCCTGGATTGCTGACATCAAATACTGCGAGACAATTGTTATCGGCATTGGCAATGTACAATGTTTTTTCATCGTCGCTTAGGGCAATGCTGTTGGGCGTTGAGCCGGTTGGAGAATTCGGAAATAGGGCGGAATTCAGAATTTCGATTTCCCTGTTTTTTTCAATCGAGACAACTGATACTGAATTGTCATTGGCATTGGCCACATATAGATATTTCCCATTTTTCGAAATACATAAATCATTCGGGTTATCACCTACTGAGATTGAACCTGAAACACGTTGTTCACGCGTGTCAAATAAAATCACCTTGTTACATCCCCAGCATGTTATAAAGAGCGTTTTACAATCATTCGATAACAAACAGGTATAGCCTTCGCCACCCAATGGTATTTGCTTTTTAACCTTTTTTTCTTTTATATCGAAGACATATAGTGAATTGTTTTCTTTGGTAACTGCATATAACAACTGTTTCTGATCATCAACAGCGATACCTGCAATCGAAATCAGTTCTGGCCATGGTTTGCCAATAATAAGTGTGTCGTTAGGAACCAGCTTTTTGCCTTTGATTTGGAATTTCATGATCCAGTTGTCATTCCCTCCAGAGGCATAAAGGTACTTTTCATCTTTCGAGAAAGTGAGACCCAGCCATCCTTTAGCGATAACGACAGAATCGAGCACCTCCATCTTTTCTGAATCAATCAGATGAATGCTTTGATCACTTTGGCCGTTGTTGGTCACTGCCAGCATTTTCCCGGATGACGAAACTGCAATATTTAAAGGGAGATCGCCAACAGGCAACATCTTTCCAACGGGCGAAAGCTTCCATCCATTCATCAATGAAACACGGGTTGACTCGATTTCCTTCAAACTCTGCGCTTTCAACTGCAAAATGGGAAACGATAAAAGGGACAGAAAAATATATGCCCAAACGATTTTAAATCTGATTGTATCCATAAACGAAAGTACGTATTTTTTACTAAAATGATTCACCGAATGAAATGTAAAAACCGCTGTTTTTTGCTCCTCCAATAGCATAATCGAGGCGTAAATTAGTCTTATCGTGTTTGTCAACTAAAAACCGAAATCCTAAACCATAATTAGTCTTTGTATTTTCCAGACTTAAATTACTGCCATTGTTTAAGTTAGAAATTCCACCGAATACAGCCAATCCAAATCTCCAAATTACGGGCAGGCGTAATTCAGTTTGATATGAAGTCAGATTATTATCGCGATACCTTCCATAATTGTATCCTCTGACATATTTGTCGCCACCTAAAAATGCATAATCGTAAAAGGCGGGAGTTCCAAAATGGAATTCATTAATCAAACGGTTTGCCCATGTATATTTTTCAGCCCAGGTTTTATAATATCTAAGGTCGATGGTTGCTTCGCCATAATTTTGCTTTGAAAAATTGTATCCGGCGTTTAAATTGAAATATAAGCCTTTGGCAGGTGTTAACAGGTTGTCACGAGAATCACGTAATAGGGTATAACCAATCCCAAACGACCAATTATCAGCCAGTTCTGGGTATGGATGGGAGCCGATAAAATTAACATTCCGGTAATTCAAATACTTTATACTTGCGCCAGTGAAGAATTTTCCTCCCATTTTTTTAAAAAGTGACACTTCAAAGACGATTCTGTTACTGCTGTAAAGTAGCTTATTACTATCCGGCGTATTAGTCCCCACACCGTAATAAAAATCGGGATAACTTGAGTAATGGATTTTCCCCTTTGTAAACCATTTTTCATCTTTGAAAAAATAGTTCCATTCGGTCTCTAAAATCAGTTGTTTATTCCAGGTATAGTTAAATTCAAGCTTTGCATTCGAAGTCCGTGTTACCGAATCATTGTACAGGTTAATCGTGAAAAGCGATACGATGCCCATATAAGTTTTGGTTTCAGGTGAAAAACCAATTGTCGGAACAGGAAGAATTTTTACTCTTTTTAGTGAATCTTGACCTTGTGCAAATATTGAAAGCATGATAAAAAAGACAAAAACGGAGAGCAGTTTAATCATTAACCAAAGATTGATATTTAAGAAACCGCAAATCTAATATTTAGGACGAACAAATTCTGGTTTGGGATCGATACGAAGATCGATACTGGGTTTTTGAATTAATCTCAGGTTAATTTCGGAAGTGGAAGTGAGACATTTTTAAGGAATAATTCAGATGCAAAAAATCAACGGACTTATGATTAATAGCTATTAAAGTAATTGCCATGATTAAATGTTGCATTTCAACCTCCTGTTAATTTGGCCATACCTTCATCTAAGTTCAAATAAGATTTGTATAATATAGCTGTAATCTTTCTGTAACAAATATTACAGAAAGATTACACAAAGGTTACAGAAACATTACAGAAAGACTGATGTTGGTATTACGGAAATATCTTTTTAGCAATGCGAAAATGAATAATAGGATGTAATTAAAGTGAATTTTTATTGCAATCGATGGATTTTGCGGATGAAAATACGACACCTATTAATTCTCAATACGTAAATACTCTTATGACCAATTTTAATCAGCAGTCTGGGTTACCAGTTCATCAAACCAATACCGATTGTGAATGGAAACATTTCAGGACCGCGACTATCTTTAAAGAAGGATGAAAAATAATAGGTACCGAATAGATTAATCCCTTTGTATCCGAATCGCGCAGTAGTGCCATACCGGAAAGGATTGATGTTAAAATCGTCACGACTCTTGGATTTGTTATCGTTCAGCTTAATTTTGGTATGAGAACCTACTTTCAGACCACCAATTATACCACCTGAGAAATAGAGCCTTTTGTCATGCCCGTTAACAGGAATCTGAAATTCAAGCATTAATGGAACTGTTAAATAGGAGGTCGAGAGTTTTGATTTTGAAAGTCCGGTCTTTTCGAGTACAATAGGTTTAACCATTCCGTTGTCATTTTCAATGGTATATGCATTTGAAAATCGGTAATCGTTATACGTCAGCCCAAGTCCTGTCACTAATCCGATATTCCGTTTATCTTTTTGCAGACCAATGCTGTATCTTAGAAAATTAATACCGACTTCAAAAGATTTGTTTTGGTTCAGATCCATAAAATTAGGAGTAAATGTTTTGTAGTCGACATTGGCAAATGAATTGATACCCATCTCAACTGCAGCCCAATGACCTTTAAACCGGGCAGGCCGACCAGTCCATGATTCATACTCATGATCGTCCAGATTGTTTAATTTGATATCTGAACCATGTTTTCCTTCGGCAATTACCAGGGCTTTATGTCCTACCCTTACTTTTACAGTATCGCCACGGCCCCCGTCCTGGATGTTGATGGTGTTATTTCCGATTTTCACATCGGTGCGCTTATCACCGCCTTCGACAACGGTTACCATATTTTTCCCTAGAACATTTACCCTGACTGTATCCTGAGCTTTTAATACTGCGGTACCCGAAGCACAAATAATTATAAAAGCTAAAATTGAATTTTTCATTTCTTTGGATTTTGAATTTGTCAGTAGGACGGTAAGCATACCGATAAGTTACAGCCGATAAAACTTAAATTGATTATTTTTTTAAATCATAGATTACCATGGAATTACTTTCGATGTATTTCAGTTTACTAGTAAAGAAAACTACTGCCGCCCAGAAATTCCCGCAATACTGAAGTGGGAGGAATCTCTTCTTCGGGAATCGACTCAAAATATGAGATAAAAATTAATAAGCGAACTGCTTCGGAGTACTCCGGCGTATTTTCTTTTACTTGCTTTAATAGGGGAGATGCATGCTTTTTGATTACGGCGAGCTCGTATATCAGAGCAGAATTGAACATGATATCGGCATTTTCCTGATAAGGAAAAATATGTTTTTCTTCGCCACGACGTACACTTGGCCACCGCTGAATTGTTGTAAGTGCATCATAACCCCTGTATTTACTATCTCGCGTGATTCTTCGGAGCAGACGGTTATCGGTAGTTGGGATATAAGTATGCTCATCGATCGAAATCTGTGTTAAAGCTGATACAAATATCCGAAAGGTCTTTTCAGGATCAATCAAAGGGGTCAAAGCCGGATTCAGACCGTGTATGCCTTCTATTATCAGTATATTATCTTTGGCCATCTTCATCTTCTTTCCGCTAAAGGTCCGCTCACCAAGGTGGAAATCGAATCGCGGAACTTCAACCTCTTCACCAGCAGTAAGTCGCAGAAGAAAGTCATTGAAAAACGGAATATCAATTGCTTCCAATGCTTCAAAATCAAAATTGCCGGATTCATCGATTGGTGTGAAATCGCGGTTGACAAAGAAATCGTCAACCGAAACCTCAATAGCGTGCAACCCATTTACAGCCAGCTGGATGCCGAGTCTCCGGCTAAAAGTTGTTTTCCCTGAGCTTGACGGGCCGGCCACAAGCACGATATTTACTTTATCTCTCCTGGAGGTAATTACAGTGGCTATTTCGGCTATTTTTTTTTCATGCAAGGCCTCCGAAATTTTAATCAAATCGCTGGCGCGGCCTGATTTTGTGACAGTATTCAGCCTTGGAATATCTTCAACTTCAAGAATATCAGCCCATTTTTTATGCTCTCTGAAAATTCCAAATAGTTTATCTTGTTTTATTGCCGGTTCCAGCTCGTTAGTATTTGTTTGAATAGGAAAGCGAAGCAAAATGCCATCATAATACTTTTCAACACCAAAATTTTGAACGTAACCTGTAGAGGTAAGCATGTGTCCATAGAAAAAATTAACGTGATCACCCAAACAAAAAATAGGGGCATACAAGCGTCCATAGTTGCGATAGAGTTCTGCTTTTCTGTGTAAATTATTCTTTTTGAGAAGTTCAATAGCTTTTTCAGTGAGGATCATTTTCCTTTCAATTGGAATATTCTGTTGGACAATTGACCTCATCTCGTTGTTAATCAACAGCACATCCTCCTCGTTGAAAACCCTGTCCAGCCCTTCAATCTCGCAATAATAGCCTTTTGAGATGGCATGGTCAATGATTAGACGTGCATCCGGCCAAAGATTCCGAACTGCAGCATACAAAATAAAAGAGAGGGTACGAAGGTACATTCGCTGCCCGTCGCGCCAGGAATAGTCGATGAACTGGACCATGCGGGGTTTAACCATCTCATAATCTAACGGTTTTGCCCGATGATTCACATAGGCACCCAAAATAGGCTCCTTCATTTCGACCGATAGGGATTTAGCAATCTCTGCCAACGTTGTTCCAAGCGGAAATTTGCAATCCTGATCTGTATTTACACACCTAATATCTATATTCTTTGCCATTTTTATTCGCGATTAATCAAAAGAAACCACAAGATAGCTTTTTTTGACTTCTAATATGAGATTTAAGGATGAAAATTAAATTTTTGAAGGAGATAGTTTGGTTTACTGATGGTATGTGCAAACTGCAGTTCAGTTATTTTTGCTTAGGAGGGAATCATATATCATTCACCAGTTCAGCTTTTTTAACTGGCTTAAAAGCGAGGATGGTTTTGTGAACTCTTTCCCTGATTTCCTGTGGAGTTGGATTCAATTCTGCAGCTGTAAAAAGACCTGAATCGGGATTGATTCGTTCGAAAACCATCAGATAAAGCTCGAAAATGATCTCAAGACTTAATTGGTACCGAGGTTTAACCAATGGTTTGACATTTTGGATCATGCGAAAAGTCTTTAACCGATATTCATCAGCCAGTTGATAATATTCCCTGATCAATTCCCTGAATCCCTGAGGAATAAAGGCGCCCAAACTGATCGCTTTGAGTTGTTGACGATTTAAGCCATATTTTGCAATCAAATCGTCTGCAAAATAGTTAAGATTATTGTGCTGATCTTTTTGAAAATCGCGGATGATATGGACTATATAACTAAATACGGCACAAGGTGTTGCTGCACTTTTGACATCAAATACCGGCTCACTATACTCCGCGTCTGCAAATTTGATCCCGCAAAGATGAACAAAGACGGAAGCAGGTGCAATTGAGGCACCTCTGCTGTAATCAAGAAAAGTTTCAAGTGTGGCAAATCCGTCATGATAAATATCATAAATCATCGAAGTGGCGAAAGTTTCCATTGTCCACAATGGAATTTTAAACCGGTTCATTGTTTCGATCAGTTTAATTTTCAACGGATCGACGTCACAATTATCGTTTATAGAATTGATCCATTGTTTAACCTCCTTCTCGAACATTTCCCTTTCTTCTTCCTCAATTACCTGATTATCCGACTTGTAGTTGTCTATTAAATCGTCAATTGCCCGCATAAAACGGTAACACGACTTTGCCGCTAAAAACCGATCTTCATCCCAGAAATTTGCTGCAATGAGGATATTAGGATGATCGATAATTTTTTCGAAATCCAGTTTATTAAAAATAGTCAGATATGTGTCAAGTTGGCTTTTCATCGTAAGTTTTACCAAAAGTAAAAGTTTTTGGTGGAATTATCAGAATTAAAATTGACTATTCTCTTTCAAAATTCGCTCAGAAGTAAGTTTTGCAGATAACAGAACCAGCGGTACACCATTCCCCGGATGGGTACTACCACCAACGAAATATAAGTTTCGGTAATGACTATGGCGGTTATGAGGTCTGAAATATCCCATCTGCATGATATTGTGTCCTATACTTCCGAAAACTGATCCTTGTGAGACATTATAAATCGATTTCCAGGCTGCAGGGGTATAACATATTTCGAACTTTATGTGATCTTCAATATCGGTAATCCCTTCAAGCACTAATCTTTTAAGCACTTCGGCTCTTGCCATTTTTTTAAGTTCATCCCAATCCTGTGGATTTTTTTCGTCTATATGACCAATAGGAACAATTACTGATACCGTATCTTCATTGGCCGGAGCGGCAGTTGGGTCGGTGCGAACAGGTGCGTGAATGTAAAAGCTTGGATTTTCGGATAAGGAATGATGATCAAAAATTGCTTCCAAACTATCTTTATAATTCCCGGATAAGAAAATACTGTGGTGTTCGAATTGCGGAAATGGTTTACTGAGTCCCCAATGAAAAACGATTGCAGAGCAAGAATAGGTTATATGATCTAATCTTGCAGATAACCTCTTGTAGGGCAATAAATTACGATAAGCATACGGAAGATCAGCATTTATAACGATAATATCACTTTCTATGATTGTTCCATCGTTGCATATAAGTGTTCTTGCCTGGTTTCCTTGCGTTTCAATCCTTTCGATTGTTTTATTAAAAACGAACTTAACACCAAATTTTTTCGCAACAGCTTCGAGTTTTAAAGCAATTTGATGCATTCCTCCAATTGGGAAGAGTGCTCCTTCGATCATTTCAGCAGCCGGAAGCATCGAAAATAATGCGGGTGCTTTTATAGGACTTTGGCCGACATAGATATTCTGAAAAGTAAAGGCTTGCTGTAAATTACTGTTTTTAAAAAACCTGCGAATAAATGTGGCATGTTTAAGATAGGTTTTCAACCGTATAAGCATCATTACATTAGCTGGCGTAGTAAATTCAAAGAGGGTGAAGAAATTGCGCGACAGCAGGTTTTTGTATGAATCGCGAAAAAAAGTATATCCTTTTTTGATATAGGCTTTGTAACGCTTAAAACTTCCCGGTTCCATCATTTCGAGTTGTGGCTTCATCACCGCGTCGTCTTTTGAAAAGACCAGTCGCTCACCATTTCCGAAGTAGAGCTTATATATTGTTGAAAGGTCCTTTAATTCAAAACATTCATCAAAACGAAGGTTCAACGATTCGAAAACAGTGCGGTAGATAGAAGGCATCAGCAAAATTGTTGCCCCAAGGTCGAACCTGTGTCCATCACGCAGAATCTGACCGCATCTGCCACCGCATTGTGCATTTTTTTCATAGATAGTTACATCAAAGCCACTCTTTGCCAGCGTTATGGCAGTTGCCATTCCTCCTATTCCGGCACCAACTATTACGACCGATTTCTTATTCATTAAAATAAAATGCTCCTTTCTGCGATTTAGGGTAAATAATTTGCCTTTAACGCTATATTAGTCTTAAGTTGAATTAGTCGAATATGAATGGGAATAATTACAAATTATTTTAATCATGAATGCAATTTGGAAATATTCAAAATAAAATCCCTTGCTATAAATAATTTATGCAAGGGATTTCAGTATATGGAATTAGAAAATTATGGCCGATTTCCTAAACGTTTCTATTTCAGATGTAAATTAATTTCATTATTCAACGATTTCGACAATCAATTGCTCCCTGATTTTCTTATAATTTATCCAGTCAAAATTTCGAAGAAACCGCTCGGCAGCAATTGCTCCACGTACAAAAAGATCGAGTTTTTCGTCATCTGTAATTCCAAAATTAAGCCAATCGTGATCGCCAATATCGATTTTTTCGATAAGGAGGCTATAGTCGGGATTTTTGAGCAGGAAATCATAATCATGAAGATGGCGGGAGGAATTGAACATAGCTCCAAATAAACTGGTCGGATTTGTGATATTATTGGCAATGTTTCGATTATCACCCAGGCGAATTCCAAAAGTTGGCATGCGCGGAACACAGTTTTGCTTGTGAAAAATATCTATTGGGAAATTTGATAAGATACCACCATCAACGAAAAAACATGTATCAGGCAAATCACCTGTGAAACTTACAGTCTCATCCCAATTTTGTTTAGCTTCGGGTCCTTGTGGAATGTTATTAATTTTCAAAGGGTTGAAAAAATAGGGTATCGACATGGATGCCCTAACAAACAGCGCTGGATTCTCGCTTTCAGGATCACTCCAGTAAAGACTGGCCATTTTTGGAAATTCGACCTTGGTTTCCGTTGTTAGATCTGCGGAAATAATTGCAAGACGAGGTTTCAAACCGTCCAAAGTTTTTGATATACCCTCTCGAATAATCATATCCTGGGGGAGTTTTACGAATTGTAAGTTGAGGTCAGCAACCGATTTTATACCATTATTTTCAAGAAATTTGGCGAGCCAATTCAGAAAATCATCACCTGGATTAAGACCCAGGTCATCAAATATTTCATCAATAACCTGCCATCCCTTCCATATCAATTTCACCCTTTTCGCCTTTTCAACTAAAGCTTTGATAAAGTCTTTCGAATCATTATCACCATCGACAAAATCATAGAGATTTTTATTGACTAATACATCAATGACCTTTTCTGACTTTGGTTTTGAAACATCTCCCAAGCCTGCCAATAGCATGGCATTAATCGAACCTGCAGAAGTTCCGGCAAGGCTGAAAAAACGAATGCCCATTTGTTCAAGTACATAGGTGTATCCAATCAAAGCTACACCCAGTACGCCTCCACCTTCCTGAACTAGTTCTACATATTGATTGCCTGAACTATCCATTAGATCGGAAAATTTATTTTGATCTATTTGATCATTTTTCATCCGTAAAATCAACTGTACGACTTCGGGATGATTTGTGAAATCTGTTGTTTTCATTATTTTATTGATTAGCGATTGATAATAAAATTATTTTGCATTCTAAATAAAAGTCTGGTATTTCCTAAATGTTGTCTGAAATACTTGTATTTTTTGGTGGCTTTGATATTTCTGCCCACAAATATTGCACACAGTTTTAATTCTGAAACTTAAGTAAGTTTCTTTATACGGTGATTTCTTTAATATTGTTACTTTAAATCCGATTTACATTAATTTTGCACAAAAACATTCATTATACGATGCAGAAACTTGTATTTGCCACAAACAACGATCATAAATTGAGGGAACTGAAAGAGATTCTTTCATCAGAATTCGAATTATTAAGTCTGAATGACATTGGTTGTGCTGACGATATCCCGGAAACGGGAACTACTCTTGAGGTAAATGCCGCACAAAAATCTTTCTATATTTGGAATAAATATGGGATCAATTGCTTTGCGGATGACACTGGACTCGAAATTGAAGTCCTTGGTAATGAGCCGGGCGTATATTCAGCTCGATATGCAGGAGAAGGTAGAAATGCATCAGATAACATGTTGAAGGTTCTAATGGAAATGAAGAACCAGACAAACAGGAACGCACGGTTTAGGTGTGTTATTTCATTGATTATTGATGGAGACGAAAAGCAATTTGAAGGAATTGTTGAAGGTAAAATACTTGCCGAGAAGCATGGGGAGGCGGGTTTCGGATATGATCCTATTTTTATGCCCAATGGTTTTAGCCAATCTTTTGCCGAAATGTCAGCTGTCGACAAAAACCTGATTAGCCACAGGGGTAGGGCTGTAGTAAAATTAATTGAATACCTTAATAAAATGTAATATCACTTTACCTGTATTCGTTAGTTTGTCAATAACTAAAAATGATTGTTTGATGAGCGAAAAACTGAGAATATTGATTTTTGTCGTGGTCGGAATCTTTGTTTATAATGAAATTCCGGCGAACAATTGGCACTCATATTTGTCATATTATCAAATAATAGCAGTTACTCAGGGCGACCAGAAAATTTTCGCGGCCAACGAAAACGGGCTTTTCTCTTACAATCTTTCTGATAAAAGTTTTGAAACTAAGTCACGCGTCGAAGGGCTTTCAGATTCTGGGATTTCGGCCATTAGCTGGTCAAATTCAGAAGGTGCATTATTGATTGGTTATTCAAACGGAAACATTGATCTTCTTCAGGGAAGCTCAATTCGTAACCTGCCAGACCTTAAACTGAAAGCTTCAATTACCCAAAAATCAATCAATAACATATTTTGTGAAGGTGATTTTGCTTGGTTAAGCTGCAATTTCGGCGTTGTGAAAATCAATTTGACAAAGTGGGAAGTGGCTGAAACATGGTTAATCGGATCTGAATCGTCTCAAATTATTGTTAATGAACTTGCTGCAGATGAACGATATTTTTGGGCTGCCACAGAAGCAGGTGTTTTCAAGGCTGAAAAAAGCAACCCGAATCTTCAGGATTATCACAATTGGATCTTGCAGGATAGGTTACCTTTTCCTCACAATAAGTTTAATTCAATTACGGTATTTAATAACATCGTCTTTACATGTGATAACACAGGAAAGAGCTACTCATTTGATGGAGTAACCTGGCAATTGGCATATCCCGAAATCATTGGTGTACGTAAAGTCAAGTCGTTTAAATCATTACTGACTTTTATTTGCGACGATCGTGTTGAAGTGATTGGGACCAACAGCCGAATAACTGCTTCGAACTATGGTATATTACTTCCGGGAAATTCAATAATTAGACCTTCAGATGCACTGATCAGTAGTTCGGGCGATTTGTGGATTGGCGATCGCGCATTCGGACTCATTCAAAAAGTAGGAAATGATTCGTATCTTTCGATGGTACCCTCAAGTCCGGCTGATAACAATGTTTTGAAAATGAATGTTCTCGGATCTAACCTGTACATTGCAACCGGTAAAGACGATTCGCAATCCGCATCAGTACCTGCTGAAATTCATCGTTTGATAAATCAGAAATGGATTTCAATAAATGAATTTACTGACACTAAGTTATCTCGTATTAACAATATTACATCAGTTATACCAACACCTGTAAATCCGGAGCATTATTGGGGATCGACCCGAAGTGACGGACTTGTCGAATTTGAAGGTCAGAAAACTGTAAATATTTATAATTCAAATAATTCATTGCTGGGAACCTTAAATGGAGCATGTAGAATCGGTGGGTTGATTTATGATGCCAATGGAAATTTATGGATAACCAACCCAACGGGTAAAAATCAACTTCACCTCTTAAAACCAGATGGTACATGGAAATCTTTCAGTTATCCTGGAATTGATAACCAGTTTACTTTAGCCGATGATTTAATTATTACAAAAACCGGTACTAAGTGGATTATCGTAAATAATTCTGATCTTTTTGCCCTAAAGACAAATAATACTTTAGACAATACAGGTGACGATGTTTACCGGAAAACTTCAGTTCGCAGCAGGTTTTCGAACCTCGAAACGACAATAATAAAAGGGTTTAACCAGGTCAATGACCTAAAAGAAGACCAGGATGGTTATCTTTGGGTAGCAACAGAAAATGGTATTGTACTTTATACTAATCCGGAGTCACTTTTTGGTGATACTGAGTTTTATGGAGTCCAGCCATCGGTAGATCTTAGCGACGGCCTGTTTCATCCACTTCTTGAAAATGAAAATGTCAATGTAATTGCAGTGGATGGTGGCAACCGCAAGTGGTTTGGAACGACAAATTCAGGCGTTTTCCTCTTTTCTACAGACGGATCTAAATTGATTCGCCATTTCAATACCGATAATTCGCCACTTTTTTCAAATAATGTCACAAATATTGCAATTAACGGTGTGAATGGCGAAGTTTTTTTTGCAACCGAACGGGGTCTGATATCGTGGATGGGGAATGCAACTGAAGGCGAGGGTTCGTTTCAGCACATGTTTGTGTGGCCAAATCCGGTAAGGGAAACATATCGAGGCGATATTACGATCGACGGCCTTGTGGGCGAATCGACTATCAGAATAGCAGATGTAGCCGGTAACCTGGTTTATAAAACTATTTCAAATGGTGGACGTGCTGTTTGGGATGGTAAAAACCGTAATGGTGAAAGGGTTAGTACCGGAGTTTACCTGATTTTTTGTGCCGATCGCGAAGGGAACCAATCGCGTGTTATTAAACTGCTTTATATTCACTGAAAAAATGTTGCAAAAAACCCGTGGAATAGTTCTTCGCAACCTTAAATATGGTGATTCAGGAATGATTACAACCATTTACACCGAGGCATTTGGCAGGATGGCATTCATCATGCAAGGGATACATGGGAAAAAAACATCAGTGAAAGGTAATCTACTTAAGCAACTTTTCCTGTTAGAGATGGAGGTTGACTTTAAACAAGGGCGGGAATTGCAAAGAGTGAAAGAAATTAAAAATATTTCACCATTTGGGTCAATACCTTTTGGGATAGTCAAATCATCCCAGGCGATCTTTCTTGCCGAACTTTTAGAAAAAGTGCTTCGAGAGGAAGAATCTCGTCCCGATTTATTTGGATTCCTTTTTCGGTCTATACAGGTACTTGATTTACTTGTAGATGGAATTAGTAATTTTCATTTGATATTTTTGATTCAACTTACCCGATATCTTGGATTTGGTCCATCGAATAATTATTCAGTCTCGAATCCAATTTTCGATATGATTGCCGGAAAATTCGTTTTATTGCCTCCCGCTCATCCCTGGTTCTTACAAAATCACCAAAGTTCTGTTCTATCACAATTAATTGGAATGAGCTATCATAATTCAACGGAATTCAAACCAGATCAGGGATTACGGAACGTTTTGCTTGATTTTTTACTCGAATATTACGGTCTTCATATCGGGAATAAACTAAATTTAAAATCGCTCGAAATATTTAGAGAGATACTTCATTAATAGTGATATAGAAATCTAAATTTAAGAATTAATCGCTAGTTGTCATTCTGAATCGTCGAATCGGAATGTTTCGACAAAAAATATTGTTACTTTTGCAGTTAGCAACTGATTACAATAAAATGGTTTCATCAAAAATTCCAACTGCGAAGAAAAATGCCTTCACGACGATTCTTGCAATTGCCGAAGAGGTTCATGCGATCGATCTGGCAATTCCCATGTCCAATCTTGTTTGTCCGGAAAAACTAATCGATTTGGTTAGCAAAAATATGAGACTTGGAAATAATGATTACTCTCCTGCTGAAGGAGTTGATCATTTACGAGAGCAAATTATCAATCTTGTTAACCAGCAGAATAACACAAATTTTAATCCTGAAACAGACATTACAATTACTGCAGGACCTGCTCAGGCAATGACTACTGCCATCAGTACATTTGTGAAGGAGGGTGATGAGGTTGTTATTTTTGAACCGATTCAGGAATCTTATGCTCCTTTTATCGAGTTGAATGGAGGTCGTCCGATTTTTATCAACCTAAAGACGCCCGATTTCAGGATTGATTGGGAAGAGGTAAAAAAACTGGTCACGTCGAAGACCAAAATGATCATTATAAATAATCCTCAAAATCCTATTGGTAGGATATTTAGTGAGGAGGATATTGATCAGTTAAAAAGGATGACAAACGGAACCAAACTGGTTATTCTCAGTAATGAGGTGTTTGATCATATTGTTTTTGATGGACTGAAATTCCGAAGTCTTGCTTCGATTCCCGAGCTTGCATCCAAAAGCTTAATCGTTTCAAGTTTTGGGCCTGTTTTCAATATTACTGGATGGGGTATAGGATACATTTTTGGTCCTGAAAAATTGATGAGTGAATTCAGAAAGATTCAACAATTTCAAGGGTTTAGTGTAAATACTCCTGCTCAGTTTGCATTGGCTGAGTTTCTGGAGGACGGACCAGATTTTAAAGCAATTTGTGAATCATACCATAAAAAGCGTGATCTGTTTATTTCGTTGTTGCAAGGGAGCAATTTTGAACTTGTTCCAACACAGTCAACTTTTTATCAGATTTTGGATTATAGTAAAATATCAGATGAATCGGATGTCGATTTTGCCACAAAGCTTATTTTGGATTATGGAGTAGCTACAGTTCCATTCTCTGCTTTTCAGCATGAAATGACAAAAAATCAACTTATTAGAATATGTTTTGCCAAGCCAGACGAGATACTGGAAGAGGCTGCTAAGAAGCTGAAAAGCCTACTTGATAGAAATCATCATTAGCAGATAGCTTTCATTCAAGAGGGTTTTTTGGCCGTATATGGAAAAAGATTACTTTTGCACATCAAAATAATTCCGGCCTCATAGTTCAAGGGATAGAATGGAAGTTTCCTAAACTTTAGATTCGCGTTCGAGTCGCGGTGAGGCTACAAAAAGATCTGAATTCGTAAAGGGTTCAGGTCTTTTTAGTTACAAGGGTTTAAAGTTCTTAATAAGCACACAAAATAAGGGCTTAAATTTAGGTTGATAGTTTACTTTACACACTTAAATACTATATTTGTTCCACGATGTGGTTCAAATGTGGTTCAGCAAATGACAACTTTTAAAGCAGTAGTTTATAAACACCATCGAAAAGAGGATGGCACCTTCAATATCAAGATCCGGATTACTCATCATCGGATGAAGCGGCATATTGCTACTACTTACTTTGTGACCAAAGACGATCTCACCAAGGGATTCAAAATAAAAAACCAATCCATCATTGATGAGTTGGACCGCACAATCAAGAAGTATAGAAAAGCCTGCGATGTCTTGGGAGAACGGGTCAAGGATATGGACGCTGACCAGGTACTCCATTACCTTGAGAGCTACAATGAAAAGAAGGGATCTTTCAGGTTAGACTTCATCGCGTATGGCAGAGACAAGATCGTTGAGATGCAAGCGAAGAACAGAGCAGGAAACGCGAAAACTTATAATGTGATGCTGAATTCCCTTGAGACCTACTTAGGGAGAGACACGCTTGACATCTCAGAAATAAATGTGTCATTTCTCAAAAGGTACGTTGATTGGATTGAATCGAAGCCAGCACCTTCAAAAAGAGAAAAAGGGGAGAGAGCTGTTTCACTGTACCTCTCCAACATCCGGGCACTTCACAATATGGCAAAGGATGAATACAACGATGAAGACAACGGGATCATTAATATTCCGCTTTCACCCTTTGCAAAGTTCAAGGTACCCAAGTCACCGGTTACCCGTAAGAGAGCGGTACCAATCGAAACAATCCAAGCCATTGCAGGATTACCTTACCAGGTGGTATCTCATCAGGGGATGAACCTTTTCAACTTCGCCCGGGATATGTTCCTCCTTTCTTTTGGATTGGTCGGAATGAATACCGTGGATCTTTACAGCTGTGAAAGCCTCAAAGCTGGCAGGATTACCTACAACCGCACCAAGACGAAGAACAGGCGTGAGGATAAGGCAGAGATCAGCATTAAGATTGAACCCGAAATAATTCCCTTAGTTGAGAAGTACAGGGACACAACAGGTAAAAGGGTATTCCGCTTTTATCAGAACTATAACAGCCCCGACACGTTCGGTACAGCTGTGAATAAAGGATTGAAGTTGATTGGTGCGCATGAGACTGTCAAGGCCGTGGATCTTGAATTCTATGCTTCACGCCACAGCTGGGCAACAATAGCAACCAATCAAGCAGGAGTGAATAAATACACGGTCCATACTGCTCTTAACCACGTCACGGAGGAAATGAAGGTAACCGACATTTATATTGACAAGAGTTATACTTTGATCGATGACGCGAACCGGAAAGTGCTTGACCTGGTTAAATTGAATATTGGATCAGTGGAGGAAGTGAAGAAAGAAAAGAAAAAATCCCCCTGTATCGAGTGAATACAGAGGGATCGAACCAATACTAAAACCAAATAATCAAACTATTTTATAAACTTTATATCTGTAAAATCCACTTTCCCACAATCACTAAAAGCGTTATAAGCCCCTTTCTTAGTTCTCCAAAGAAACCCTAAAAAGTATTTTGGATTTGTGACAATCAGCTGAATACTATTATTTGCCCTCTTTTCGGTAATGGCAAAAAGTGATAATGGATCTTTAGTAAGTATCGTTCCGGTCATACTCCAACACTGAGAATCAAATGAGACGGGAATAATAAACGATCCATCAGGCTTTGGTACGGCATTTCGATAAACTATTTTTGCAATAGCCGTGTCTCTATAGGCAATCTTCACAACAGTGGCTTGTTTTACCTGTTTCAGCTTAATGTTGTTTTCTTTGATTACACTATCAATTTTAGCCTTAAATTCACCTTTCAATTTTGAATATTCATATTTTGTCAAAGTCAATTCTCTGGCATGATCCCAGGTTATCTGTTCCATATTTGCCGACTGTCTTTTAGCTTCAGACTTGTTCTCTTTACAGCTATTCACCGACAGGGTAAGAGCAATAGCTAATAGGATAGCTAAGCCAATTAAGTATTTAATCATGATGTTATGTTTTGTGTGTTAGTAGCAATATTGCCAATTGTTTCATCTTTTTTTGCTGATGAAGAGCTTGATCCAAAATAGTATCCAACAATCGTTGCGAAGGCTGCAATGAGACCCCCCACAACGATATTTAGTAAATCCTTGTTTTCAGGAGGCACTTTAACGACCGACAACAAGATCAATAGCGAAAAGAATCCTATCACAATTAATGCCCCTAAAGCAATTTGAAATTTATCCTTTGTTTTCATGACAGATATAATCTTGATTCTGCTGCCCTTCGAAGCGTTAATCCTTTCAAGATGACGCCTCCTGATTTGTTCCACATCGCGAAACAATCTGCAATAGAAGGCTCCTGAACTATTCCCCTGATTCTTTTCAGTAGTGTAGAATCTTGTAAGGCCTTTGACCCTACATTGAAGGAGAACGAAACCAAAGCGTCAAATTGATTCTGATTGATAGTTAGTCCCAGTGCGTTAACTCCATTCTCAAAACGGGTGCAATCCTCTGCCAAAAGTTTGCAGGCCATTGCTTCATCTATGTTTGCGTATTGCGGGAAAAGCCTGTCAACGTCTGAAATGTTTCTTACCCAAGAACCGTCTGACTTTTTGAGAGCGTGGCCATATCCGACGGTCATTATTCCGGCTGGATCAGCCTTGGGTTGCAGTCCGATCAAGGTTAAATTCCCATCATGCAAACTTTCGAAGGCTTTTATAATTGCAATTCCTTTATCTGATATTTTCATTCTTGTGCCTCCTTATTAAGAATCGTGACAGCGAGTTTTAAATTCTGAATATCATTTCCATACTCGTGTAATTTCTCCGAATGCGAGGAAAACCGATTATTGATTACCTGATGCATTCCTGCACATGTAGTAGCTGCATTATTCTGATTGTTCTGAAGCAAAGCAACAGTAACGGTTAAAGCTGATACAGCTTTTGTTAATTCTTCAATTACCTGTACTTGTTTGTTGAGAAAGTAGCCAACAATTGCAAGTAAGAGCGAAATTAAACCACCGTATATATAGAATAAGTCATTCATATTATTGAGTTTTTTTTTGATGAGTTTATAGCTGCTGACCTCTGATCAGCAGCTATGCATAGTTTTTATTTTTGATTCTTTGCCTCCCTGATCTTGAGAGCCAAATCGACGTTGGTAGCATTGATTTTGCGTTCTCTGTCCTTCTGCAAGAAATCGGAATAGAGTAATTCAAACTCTTCGTTCGTTAACTCGATCTCTTTCACAAAATCAGTTTCCGGATCGATCCTTCCCTGGTATAGTGGATCATACCGCAGCTCCTTGCGCTCATCTTTGCTGATCAATGTTTTGTCGAGTACCGACTTTCCGATCAACTGTTCAGAAAGACTACCTTCTTTAGGTAAAAACTGTGCGATGCTTAGTCGCTCTTCAATGTTTAATTCAATTTTCATAATTGTGCTTTTAAAGTGTTAAATATTAATATTTCATTTGATCTTTGCAGTTAAGATATTCCTACACATGATAATGTTCTTATACTTTGCGTTCCGTATTGCCACACAGATGTGTTTCCACTTCCAGACGTCCACTGCAATTTTATTGTGTTACTATATCCGAAAATGATACCGTCAGCAGCAGTTAAGATTTTATGAAACGATACTGAACAATCACCAGTCGCCCATGGTGTCACATGATAACTAAACTGTGGAGAACCATTGACGGTAATAGATAAATCAATAGGCTGGCTTAATGCTGTTAAATAAAAACCAGCAGAGAACATAACCAATATTGCAGACCCATAAGGAGTGTATGTTATTGACATATCGGGAGCATCATTCCAATATGGGTAATTAGAAGTGCCAAGCACATGAACATCTGTATTTCCGGTTACCGTTCTCCAGTTTGTAGACGGCCACCCTATAGGAGTATAGCCAAGCGCATTGGTTACGTCAGTCGAGGTAAGTGAAACATCGCCTGATCTTGAATTGAATGTATTTACTCCGACTGAAATATTTGATGTCCCGTCGAAAGCAACCCCGTTAATGGTTCTTGCTGTCGCCAGTTTAGTTGCTGTTGCTGCATTTCCAGTAGTACTCTGGTTTAATGTTGGGAAGTCTGCAGCCACTGCGATGCTGGGCACCCCAGTTCCGGTTGTATTCTTCAGAATGCCGGTTCCTAAGCCGGACAACAATTGCCCATTTATTCCTTTAACTGTCAATGCTGCGTTTCCTGTTGCGTCTCCGGTATGGGTTACGTTACTAACTAACCCGCTGTAAAGCGTATTTATCGCGTTATCACCAGAATTGGATCCACTCAGGTTTGTTCCTGCAATAGTACCTGTTGCAGTGATATTACCCGCTTTAATGTTTTGATAGGCTGAATTTGCAACATTAACAAATGAAATTTCAGAATCCAAACGAATAGAGGTAGGGACAATATAATTGGCTGTCAGGCTCACGGCTCCAATAGAATTTGTCGCAGTAATATTCAGTGCCTTGATGTTTTGATATGCTGAATTCGCGTTGTTTACAAAAGCGATTTCTGCATCATTTCGGAATGAAGCTGCGATAAATCCCAATCCGGTTACCAGCCCTGCTGCTGTAATTGTGCTTGCTGAAAAAGGTACAGTTGAAAGATTCATATTTCTTTCAGTGAATACCTTATACCAGGAAGCGCTCCAAGTACTTGCGTTCATATTTCTATGATATACATTTCCATCGCTACTAAATCCTAATTGGTGAGCATAGGTAGAAGTTATATATGATCCAATTGTTAAAACGCTATTAGCATTATTTATAGAAGGAAATAAATTGGTGGACGGAGACATTGCCTGATCAAAATCTAATGTCAATGCTACTGGTAGCGTATTTAAATCAATATTTTGAGCAGTTGTAACTAATCTTGTATGATCATGAGCTGGAAGACTTGCTAAATATACCGATGTATCAACAGATCCATCTGCTTTTAAAAACTGCGCTGATGTTCCACCTGTTCTAAGAAATGACGTTGCTGTTACTGCGCCATTCAAATATGACGTACCGTTAACACTTAATTTATATGTACTTGTCTGTGTTCCCTTAGCGTAACCGATTCCAACACCGCCATTCATTCCGATTATTAAAGTTCCATCACTATAAGCCGCTAAACGTTCTATTGTTGTACCGCTTGAATTAGCTGTTGTAATTGAAAACTTACCGCCTACAATACCAGAACTAACCGTTCCGTCAACTGCGGCCATAAATTGAGCCACTCTTTGCATTGTTGCTCCATCATAACCCATAAAGTCAAACCAACCTACATAATCCCCTGCAACAACTGCTGTTGGTGATCCAATAGTGCCTCTCGCCCGACTAAATGCTATTCTTGGTCCTTGCCAATCAGTATCTGAATAAGAAATATTAGAAATACTTCCATAAGTTCCAGAATTCGTCAATCCAATATTTGAAGACAATGAAGCAGTATATCCAACATTTAATGAACCGGAAAAATTACCTGAAGGTGCATTTAATGATCCTGAAAAATACGAAGCAGTACCTGACAACCTTATGTAAGAAGTTCCTGATAAAACACTGCCAGTTGCTCCAGCTGTCGTGGCTCCAATAAAAAACTCATTACTTGTATTTATCCCTATTCCCATTCCAATGTTGGAATTCCTGGTCAACCCATAATATGAATAGTTATTGGCATTTGCTGGCTGGCTTACCGCTATAGTTCCATAAGGATCTTGAACTCCACCGTTACCAATAACTGATATTGATGTTGCTGTGGTTGGAATATAATCATGCGTGTGGCTCGTGATCGGTCCAACCAGTACTGCTTCCACATCTGCTTTAGCCATATTCAACGATAGCACACCAAGCCCGGATGTAAGTATTAGACCGTTTCCAAGTGAAATCTCCTGCAGTGCACCGGCACTTGTTGCATACCTTCCCCAGATGCGCTGCCCCGATATTGCGTCCCGTCGGGCATAAAGAGTGTCAAGATAGGTTGTGT
>Ga0118677_10003019_pt1 | contig 32748 bp, 22 predicted proteins | sample AliMusrvi5mmetaG_FD_86154 | JGI IMG/M metagenome (GOLD analysis project Ga0118677, IMG submission 86154) | reverse complement strand
CGGTGCCTATATCGGTGACCTGTTCATGAGTATCATCCACACCTGTGCTCTCGCCAAGATCAATCCCTTCGATTATCTCACGGCTCTGCAGAAAAACACCTCAGCACTGTTTGCCAATCCGCGAGGTTGGTTGCCCTGGAATTATAAGGAAAACTTCACATCTCCCGCTTGTTGAACGAGATCCAGCACCTACTCCCCCACCGGACTTTACCAGCTATTGTTCTGGCAAGATAGGCAGGCTTGCCGAAAGGACACGATAAATCCATATGAAAAAAAATCTTCCTCAAGTAGCACTGATTATCACCGTAGTTTTCTTGTCCTTTGTCAACTCACCTCTGTACGCCTCCGGGATGGATGAGCGTATCGAATCCACAGCCAAAGAATCATATGTGTTCAAAACCTTTCTCAAAGACGATGGCATTACCATTCAGTCAAAGGATGGCGTTGCCACCTTGACCGGGACTGTTTCCGATAAATCCCACAAAACACTGGCCGAGGAGACTGTGGCAAACCTCCCCGGAGTGACAAGCGTTAACAATAAATTAGAAGAAAAGCCTGAAGTCCCTACTGCAAACCTGGACACGTTGCTCGTCACCAAAGTGCAATCGACCCTTTTGCTCCATCGGAACGCGGATGCTTTTGAAACTGAAGTGGTCGTGAAAGATGGCGTTGTCACCTTGCACGGTCACGCCAACAGTTCAGCCCAAATGGATTTGGCGACCGAATACGCCAAGGATGTGAAGGGCGTCAAAGAAGTAAAAAATGAGATGACTGTGTCTGCTGCCGCAATAAAGCCAAAAGAACAAACGATGGGCCAAAGGATAGGTGTCATAGGTGAAAAAGTTGACGACGCATCTATCACCGGCCTGGTCAAAATGACATTACTGTACCATCGCTCGACCAGCGCCATCAATACCCTTGTTGAGACGAATGATGGTCTGGTCAATCTCGGCGGCATGGCCAGGAATGCAGCCGAAAAGGATCTCGTCACTCAGGTGGTGAGCGACGTTTACGGAGTAAAGGTAGTAGTCAACAACATGACCGTCAAGGAAATATAGCCGATAACTAATTAGTCCCATAGAGAAAGGAGAACCAAATGAAACCAACCATACTGCTTGCCATCATGCTCATCGCTCTTGGTATTCTCGCCTTAGGCTATGAAGGTTTCAACTATACGACGAGAGAAAAAGTCGTCGATATCGGTCCGCTGAAAGTGACCACCGAGAAAACCAGAACGCTGCCGTTGCCTCCGATTGTTGGGGCAATTGCCCTCGTCGGTGGTATTGTGCTGCTGGTTGTCGGTAGCAAAAAAGCATAAAAATTTAACGTTGAAAAATTCAGCTAGCTCAATATAAAAAGCTTGTCCGTGCAGCATCGGCATCGGAGGCCATCATGGCGGTTAGAAAAAAAGACAGTACAAAGGCACCGATAGAGACACCTGATCTCGGGACAAAGCAAGTGCGAAAAAGAGTTGGCAAAGTAGTAACAATGCAACAACCTGCGAAAAAACCCGCTGCCGGTTTTTCCATTGTCGGTATCGGCGCATCGGCCGGCGGGCTGGCGGCCTTTGAGGCCTTCTTCGCCGCCATGCCCGTTGATACCGAGCCTGGCATGGCCTTTGTCCTGGTGCAGCATCTGGCCCCGGATCATAAGAGTATCCTCGCCGACCTCATCCAGAGTTATACGCACATGCAGGTCTTCGAGGTTAAGGATGGCATGACGGTACAGACCAATTGTGTCTATATCATCCCGCCGGGTCGCGACATGGCCTTTTTCGGCGGCAGGCTGCAATTATTGGAACCCGTCGCGCCCCGGGGTCATCGCCTGCCGATTAACTTCTTCTTCCGTTCTCTGGCCCGAGACCAACATGAACGGGCGATCTGTATCGTGCTCTCCGGAACCGGCAGTGATGGTACGGAGGGCGTGCGGGCCATCAAGGGCGAGGGCGGCATGGTTATGGCTCAACTCCCTGATTCCGCAGAGTTTGACGGCATGCCACGCAGCGCTATCGGCACGGGTCTGGTTGACTATAAGCTTCAGCCGGCCGAGATGCCGGCCCAACTTATCAAGTATCTGCAGCAAAACCCGGCAGAGAGTGAGGCGTTGTTGATCGGTGCGACCAGTTTCTTTCGTGATCCGCAAGCCTTTAAGGCACTTGAGGAGAAAATCCTTCCCCGGCTCTTTGCCGGTAAACCTGTGGGCGGCGTGATTCGCGTATGGTCACCGGGATGTTCCACCGGCGAAGAGGCTTACTCCCTTGCCATTCTCTTACAGGAGGGCCTTGAGAAGTTGAAGACGAACTTCAAAGTGCTTATCTTCGCTACCGATATTGACAGCCAGGCAATTGCTACGGCACGGGCAGGTATTTATCCGAGCGGAATAGCAGACTCTCTATCGCCGGAACGATTGGCGCGTTTTTTTACACTCGAGCCCGATGGCCGCACCTACCGCATTCACAAAAACATTCGCGAACTCCTGATTTTTTCCGAACAAGATGTCATCAAAGATCCGCCCCTCTCGAAACTCGATCTCATAAGTTGCCGGAACCTCATGATCTATATGGGTGGGGATTTGCAGAAAAAGCTCATTCCCCTCTTCCACTATGCGTTAAATCCCGGCGGATTTCTCTTCTTGGGAACCTCCGAGACGATTAACGACTTTTCTCATCTTTTTGTAACCCTGGATAGTCAATTGAAACTCTATAGCCGCGAGGCGGATGTACACGGCGCACAGCATGTCGGCCCTGGGCGCTTTATCTCACCCTTGGCGGCTAGGCAGAAAGGGCTTCCACTGGTAACAGGCAGGACAGTCACCGCCGGAAAGCTGTCGCTGCGGGACCTGACGGAACAGGCACTCTTGCGTCAGATCGCCCCAACCGGAGCACTCGTCAAGAGCAACGGTGATATCCTCTATCTCCATGGCCGCACCGGGATGTACCTGGAGCCTGCCCAGGGTGAGATCGGCGTCAACAACATCCTCAATATGGCCCGCGAAGGCTTGCGACGGGAACTGGCTGTCGGCCTGAACAAAGCCGTGCAAGACAAGGAAATCGTCAGCCGTACTGGTTTGCTGGTCAAAACCAATGGTAATTTTACTGCGGTCAACCTGACTATCTGCCCGCTGGCTTCCCGCCCTAACCCTGTCTGCGATGCACAAGATCGAAATACCGAAAGGACCGCGACTACGCTTTTCCTGGTCATCTTAGAGGAGGCATTGGCCTTCAATGGCAACCTTGGACAACAGGCCGACCTCATGGATGGTGACGAAGGGATAACTGCGTCCGGAGGCTCTGAAGTGTCCAGAGAAAACGCTCGCATCGCGACGCTCAGACAGGAATTGTGGGCACTGGAAGAATACCTCCAGACCGCCAATGAAGAATTCAAATCAACGAATGAAGAGATGCAGTCGGTCAACGAAGAATTGCAATCCACCAACGAAGAACTGGAGACATCCAAGGAGGAAATGCAATCGATCAACGAGGAACTGGCCACTGTCAACTCTGAGCTGCAAACCAAGGTCGCCGATTTGTCGCGCGCCAATAACGACATGAACAACCTGCTGGCCGGCACCGGAATTGCCACCATCTTCCTGGACAACAGCCTCCGCATTCTACGCTTCACCCCCAATGCTACCGGCATCATCAACCTGATCCAGAGTGATATGGGAAGACCCTTAAATCACATGGTCTCCAATTTGGTGGGTTACGAGAGACTGGCAGCAGACACCCAGGCTGTGCTCGACACGCTGGTTCCCAAAGAAATCGAAGTTCAGGCAAGAGAAGGCAGTTGCTACATACTGCGCATCCGACCCTACCGAACCCTTGACAATGTCGTTGAGGGCGTGGTGCTCGCCTTTGTTGACATCACTGATACCAAGAGAGCACAGGAGGCGCTGCATAAAGCCAATAATCTGCTACGCCTGGCTGTGGCTGGGCGTAATACCGACGATGCTTTGACCGAGCAGGACCTGGAGCCAGGCGGCAATTAAGATGTATTCAGGAGATGGGCATATGAAGAAACGCCAGAAAGAAGCAATCCTCATTGCATTTTTGCAGGAAAAAGAAAAATATAAAAGACTTGCAACATATATTGTCAATCTGATCCAGGACGATCCTTCTACGCCAAAAGAAAGCCTGCATACCATTATATATCGCCTCAAAGATGAACTGCGCCTTATTGAGAAAATCACTAAACTGAACATCGCCCGGTTTGAGAAAGGATTGCAACCCATTACCAAAAAAAATTATCAAGAGTGCATCGGTGATCTCCTGGGAGTAAGAATAATCTGTCTGCGCCTTTCAGATGTTGGGAAAATTGAGGCCTATCTCAAACTTTTATTCGAAGAAAATATCATTCATTTTATCCAAGGCCCGGATCAGAAAAAATCCTTCATTCTTCCGACTGCCCCTGGTCAGTCAATTGAGGACGGCACGGATCTGCGATATACCGGATACTCTTCCATCCATTATCAGATACAATTAGGTGAAAACTGCGATGCCCCAGCGGAATTAAAACAACTTCAGGTGGAGTTGCAGTTGCGGACGATTCTCGAAGAGGCGTGGAGCGAAATTGACCACAAATACCGATATGTACTCAGTCGAAGCGGTTTAAAATTGCCCGAGCATATCCATGCCGGTTTTTATAATTTAAGCGCTTACCTCCAGGTTGCTGCGCATCAGGCGGAGTACCTGTGCCGCTCGGCGGAGGCCTATACCCTCATCAAAGGTCCCAAGGTCAAAGGAAAAGCTGCCATTCCCCGGGACAACAGGCCCCTTACTTCCCCCACGGAAGTGAATGATACCTCTGGACGTTCGACATCGACCATTGAGGCGCATCTTGAAGAGATCTTTGGTGTGAAGGTTACCCGTCGGACACTCATTTATTTCGGCAAACGTCTCGGAGAATTGAATATAGATAAAACCGAGAGCAAAACCCTGCAGCAATTATTTAAGAAAAATAGGTTGCTGGAATTTAAAGCCATTTTTCAGGAAATAATGAGTACTTCGCCTTTTCAGAATGAGAAAGAGCACAACATTGACGCAATAAATGCTTTGAATTTTGCCATTTTCTACCAACTCGAAGGGAAAAGAGTGGCGCAAGAAGGTTTGCGGTTTGTTTTGCGTTGGAGAAAAAATCGCTGATCCCGGCCGCATCCGATACCAAATCATATAACAATTCCATTACAGTGCAGGCTTTCTCTATGAATAGCAAGAATCCGACCATCGACACCGCGCCGCAACGTTCCGAAGAAGTGCTGCTCAAGGCGGGAGCCCTGCAGAGTGCGATTTTCAACAGCGCCAACTTCTCAAGTATCGCAACCGACGCCAAGGGCGTTATCCAGATCTTCAACGTCGGGGCCGAACGTATGCTGGGGTATTTGGCCGTCGAAGTATTGAACAAAATCACCCCGGCCGACATTTCCGATCCGGAAGAGGTGATCGCCCGCGCCGAATCGCTGAGCATCGAATTTGAAACGACGATTGCGCCGGGTTTTGAGGCCTTGGTATTTAAGGCCTCGCGCACCATTGAGGACATCTACGAACTCACCTATATCCGCAAGGATGGCAGCCGCTTACCGGCGGTCGTGTCGGTTACAGCCCTTCGCGACGTGCAGGAGACCATCATCGGCTATCTGCTGATCGGCACTGACAATACGGCACGCACGCAAATCGAAGCGGAGCGACGGCATTTAATCGAGATTCAGGAGGAGACAAACAAACAATTGCAGAAGGCCAACGTCACCTTGCGGGAGAGCGAGGAAAAGCTCGCGGTGACACTTAACTCCATCGGCGATGCGGTAATAGCAACCGATGCATTAGCGCGGGTAACACTCCTCAATCCTCTTGCCGAAAAACTCACTGGTTGGACTGTGGCTGAAGCCGCTGGTCGCCCGGTGGACGAGATTTTTAACATCATCAACAAAGAGACCCGCCAACCGGCAACTATCCCGGTCATGGAAACCCTAGCGCATGGCACAATACTAGGCCTGGCCAACCACACCGTATTGATTGCCCGCGACGGCAGCGAATGCGATATTGCCGACAGTTGTGCACCGATTCGCGACCGCGACGATCTGGTGATCGGTGCTGTACTGGTGTTCCGCGACGTTACCGCCGAATATGCTGCGCAGCAGGCCTTACGCGACAGTACTGCGCTGATCCAGACAATTCTCAATACCGTGGCCGATGGCGTCATCACCCTCCATGCCCATGGCGGCATCGTGCAAACCGTTAACCCGGCTGTTGAGCAGATGTTCGGCTATACCGCAGCAGAACTGAAAGGACAAAGCTTCAGCCTGCTGATCCCAGAGCTTGATCGGGACCAACGCAACGGTTCTCTTGAGTATTACAGTGCCAGTGATGAGGCGCGGGCCGTAGGCCTCGGCCGCGAGGTCTTAGGACGACGCAAGGATGGTAGTATTTTCCCTCTAGAAATAGCCGTAAGTGAGATGTGGCTGGGTGGCCAGCGCTACTTTACCGGCATTTTGCGTGATATTACAGCGCGCAAACAGGCTGAAGAAGCGCTAGCTAAGGCAGGAGCCTTGCAGAACGCTATTTTCAACAGTGCCAACTTCTCAAGTATCGCAACCGACGCCAAGGGCGTCATCCAGATCTTCAATGTCGGCGCGGAACGCATGCTGGGTTATACCGCCGCCGATGTGCTGAACATCATCACGCCGGCCGATATCTCCGATCCGCAAGAGCTGATCACCCGCGCCCAAGCCCTCAGCCTCGAACTTGGAACCTCGATTACACCGGGCTTTGAAGCCTTGGTCTTCAAGGCTTCGCGCGGCATCGAAGACATCTACGAGCTGACCTATATCCGCAAGGATGGCAGCCGCTTCCCGGCAGTCGTGTCGGTCACGGCTTTGCGCGACGAAGAAAACGCCATTATCGGCTATCTGCTGATCGGCACCGATAATACGGCACGTAAGGAGATCGAGGCCGAGCAGCAGAAGCTCAGTCAACGCCTGCGCGACCATCAGTTCTACACCCGTTCCCTGTTCGAATCGAACATTGATGCGCTGATGACCACCGATCCATTCGGAATCATCACCGACGTCAATAAACAGACGGAGGCGCTAACCGATTGCACGCGCGATGAACTGATCGGCGCACCTTTAAAAAAATATTTCACTGATCCGGAACGGGCCGAGGCCGGCATCAAACTCGTGCTCAGTGAAAAAAAGGTCACCAACTATGAACTCACCGCCCGCACCAGGGACGGCAGAGAAACTGTGGTGTCCCTGAATGCCACCACCTTCTATGATCGAGACCGGATTCTGCAAGGTGTGTTTACCGCTGCCCGTGACGTCACCGAGCGAAAAATCATGGATCAGGTGCTGGAGGAAAAAACCACCGAACTGGAGAAGGCCAAGGCCGCAGCAGAAAATGCCAACCTCGCCAAATCGGATTTCCTCTCAAATATGAGCCATGAGATCCGTACGCCGATGAACGCCATCGTCGGCATGTCGCACCTGGCACTGAAGACCGAACTGACGCCCCGCCAGCGTGACTACATCCAGAAAATCAAGGTTTCCAGCCGACATCTGCTGAGCATCATCAACGACATTCTCGATTTTTCAAAGATCGAGGAAGGCCAGCTGACCATCGAACACACCGAGTTCGAACTGGAGAAGGTGCTCGACAATGTCGCCAATCTCATTGCCGAAAAGGCCTCCGCCAAAGGGCTGGAACTGATTTTCGATGTCGATAAGAACGTGCCGGACAAACTGATCGGTGACCCGTTGCGGCTCGGGCAGATTCTTATCAATTACACCAACAACGCCGTCACCTTCACCGACCATGGCGAGATCGACATCGTCATTCGCCTGAGAGAGCAGACCGACGAGGACGTTTTGATCTACTGCGCTGTACGCGATACCGGCAGCGGTCTCACTGAGGAGCAGGTGGGCCGGTTGTTCCAGAGATTTTCCCAGGCCGACACCTCGACCACCCGTGAATTTGGCGGTACCGGCCTCGGCCTGGCCATTTCCAAGAAACTGACTGAACTTATGGGTGGAGAAGTCGGCGTGGAGAGCGAACCCGGCAAGGGAAGCACCTTCTGGTTCACGGCACGCCTAGGCAAGGGCTTGGGCGAGCAGCGCAACTTGACCATTTCTGCCGACCTGCATGGTAAACGTGTGCTGGTGGTAGACGACAACGAAAGCGCCAGCCAGGTGCTGGGCGAGATGCTCCACAACATGAGTTTCTCTGTCGATCAGGCCGAATCGGGGAAGGAGGCTTTGAGTGCCGTGGAGCGTGCCGAGAAGCAGGGCAAACCCTATGAAATCGTTTTTCTCGACTGGCAGATGCCGGGCATGGATGGCAACGAGACTGCCAGGCAGATCAGCAAGCTGCCCCTCGGTCACATGCCGCATATAATAATGGTAACCGCTTATGGCCGCGAGGAAGTAATACAAGGCGCAGAAGACGCAGGCATCGAAAATGTGTTGATCAAGCCGGTTAATGGATCAGTGCTCTTCGATAACGTTGTCCGTATTCTTGGCGGTGCTGTCGATGGCTTGCCGGTCGCTTGCGATGCCTCGACCGACTCCTATGAACTCCTCGACACCATCAAGGGCTCGCGTATCCTCCTGGTGGAAGACAACGATCTCAATCAGGAAGTAGCGACCGAACTGCTGTGCGATGCCGGTTTCCTTGTCGATCTGGCAAAAAACGGCAAGATTGCCCTGGAAAAAATCCGGGCCGTCGATTACGACATCGTCTTGATGGACATGCAGATGCCGGTGATGGATGGCCAGACCGCAGTGCGGGAGATTCGCAGGGACCCGCGTTTCAAGAATCTTCCTGTGGTGGCGATGACCGCCAATGTCACCCAGAACGATCGTGACCTGTGTCTCGCTGCGGGCATGAACGATCATGTGGCCAAACCAATCGAACCGGAAAAATTATGGCAGGCGCTGCTGAAATGGATTTCGCCACACGACAGGATGGCCATAGCCCCTGAGGCGCAGCCGCATAAAGTGCCGGATGTCATTCTACCCTCAGGCATTGATGATCTTGACACGGTCATCGGTCTCAGCCGTATGCTTGGCAAAAAACGGCTTTATCTCTCGATATTGCGCAAGTTCGTCGCCGGGCAAAAAGACACCATGGCGGAAATTCTTATGGCGCTGGATGGCAACCTCTTGAGCACGGCAGGACGGCTCGCCCACACCCTCAAAGGTGTTTCCGGCACCATCGGCGCCACCAACTTGCAAGGGTTGGCGGAAAGGCTCGAGGCAGCGATCAAGAACGGCCGTCCGCGAGAGGAAATTGATGCTCGGTTAGAGGAATTAAAAATGCCGCTGGCACATCTTCTCAGCCAACTGGAACAGCAGTTGCCAAAGGAATGTCCGACGATTAACACGATCATCCCGGAACAACTGCGGGCTGTCTGTGCCAAGCTTACGGCAATGCTGGCCGACGATGACGCAGAGGCGGTTGATGTGCTGGAGACCCATGCGATCCTGCTGAGCGCCGCCTTTCCCAAGCATTATCGCCTGATCGACGAGAGTATCCGAAGATTCGACTTCGATACCGCGCTGGCAGCACTCGCGACCGCCACCGAAACATCGGCCTAATCCCGATGAACGGGATTCTTTACGATACCCTTGCCGGGTATAAGTCCCTTTACGAAAAATTCTTTACAAAAAGCATGTAAATAATTTTTCTAAGGGCCTAATAGGAGCAAGCAACATGAACCAACTCGATTGCAGCGAAAAGGCCACAATACTGGTGGTCGACGACACACCGGAAAACCTGGCCTTGATGAGCGGCCTTCTCAAGGACGACTACAAGGTAAAAATTGCCAACAGTGGCGAGAAGGCTCTAAAGATCGCCGGCTCAGAGACGCCCCCCAACCTCATCCTCCTCGACATCATGATGCCGGGCCTGGACGGCTTCGAGGTGTGCAGGCAACTGAAGGACGATCCGGAAACAAAGGACATCCCAATCATCTTTCTCACCGCCAAATCGGAAATAGAGGACGAGAAGAAAGGGCTGGAACTCGGTGCGGTCGACTACATCACCAAGCCGATCAGTCCACCGCTCGTCATGGCCCGCGTGAAGAATAATCTGGCACTGAAGGTCATGGCCGACACCCTGCGAAACCACAACACCTTTCTTGAACTTGAGGTGGGCAAGCGCACGGCCGAACTTGTGATCGCCAAAGAAGAGGCGGAAAAAGGAAGACAAAGAGCCGAAGCCTCCCTTGCCGAAATACTCCGGTTAAAAGAGCAACTGGAGGGAGAAAGGGCGTATTTGCAGGAAGAAATCAAGCTGGAAAATAACCACGAGAATATTATCGGTCAAAGCGACGCGCTGAAACATGTGCTCCATAAAGTGCGGCAAATTGCCAACAGCAATACCACCGTTCTGATTCATGGTGGAACGGGAACCGGCAAGGAGTTGATTGCCCGAGCTATTCACGGCTTGAGCCTGCGTAAAAATCGGGCACTGGTTAAAGTAAACTGCGCCACCTTGCCGGCAAACCTCATCGAAAGTGAATTGTTCGGGCACGAGAAAGGCTCTTTCACCGGTTCTCTCGCGAAGCATCTCGGTCGCTTTGAAATTGCCGACGGTGCGACCCTTTTTCTTGATGAAATCGGCGAATTGCCGCTCGAACTCCAGGCAAAGCTGCTGCGAGTTCTCCAGGAAGGTGAATTTGAACGGGTGGGCAGTTCGCACACCATCAAGGTCGATGTACGGATCATTGCCGCTACCAATCGTAATCTTGAAGAGGAGGTGCGTAATGGCCGTTTCCGTGAAGACCTCTGGTATCGCTTGAATATTTTTCCGATTATCATTCCACCACTTCGGGATCGCACCGAGGATATTCCCCTTCTTGTTGATTTTTATGTTAAAAAGATCGGCAAGCGGCTGGGTAAAGCAATTGAAATCATACCCGAAGTGGTCATGACTACCCTGCAAACCTATAACTGGCCGGGGAATATCCGGGAACTGGAAAATGTCCTGGAACGGGCGGTAATCAACTCGCCCGGTCCCAAGCTGCGCCTCGCCGATGAACTTGCAAAGTCGGTGAAGGATGTATCGGCAACAGCCTCAAAGACCATGGAAGCAGTTGAGCGGGACTATATTTTTCAGGTGCTGGAACAGACCAACTGGAAAGTGAGCGGCAAAGACAGTGCTTCGGAAATTCTTGGTCTCGACCGCAGCACCCTGCGGGCCCGCATGAGTAAACTCAGTATCGAAAAACCGTAGATGCCTTGAAAGAGGAAAAAACTATGTCTGAAACAAATGACGAAAACCGGCATCTGCTTACCATCAGCGAACTGAAAAGGGAAATTGCCCTGCTCGAAGAAAGCCATCTTGAAAAAGAGAGGGCCGTGAGCGCGCTGCAGGATTCCGAGAAGCGCTACCGACGACTCTTTGAATCTGCCAAGGACGGTATTCTCATCCTTGATGCAGATACCGGCAAGGTAGTTGATGTCAATCCATTTCTCCTGCAGTTACTCGGATACGCATATGATGCGATATGCGGGCAATATATCTGGGAACTCGGTGTGTTCAAGGATATTGCCGCATCCCGGGAGGCTTTCAAGACCCTGCAGCACAATGAATACATTCGCTATGATGATTTACCGTTGGAAACTCTTGACGGGCGACCTATTGCTGTAGAGTTTGTCAGCAATGTGTATGTCGTCGACTACAGCAAGGTCATCCAGTGCAACATCCGCGACATCACCGGGCGCAAGAAGGCAGACGCAGAGCGTAAGCGTTTGATGGCGGCTATCGAGCAAGTTGGAGACGCCATTGTCATGACCGATGCCCAGGGGACAATTCAGTACGTCAACCCGGCTTTCGAGCGGACCACCGGTTACACTTCCGTGGAAGTCGTCGGCCTGAATCCGCGTATCCTCCAGAGCGGCAGGCTGGATGAATCTTTCTATCGGAATCTTTGGGACACTATCTCCGACGGCAGAATCTGGGCGGGCATTATGGTCAACAAACGCAAGGACGGAAACCTCTATAGCGAAGAGACAACAATATCTCCGATTCGTGACTCTTCGGGTCGGATCGTTAATTACGTGGCTGTCCAACGTGATATAACCGAGCATCTCCATCTGACGGCCCAGCTTCAACAGGCTCAGAAAATGGAAGCGGTGGGCCTTTTGGCCGGCGGTGTGGCCCACGATTACAATAATATGCTCAGCGTAATCCTCGGTTATACAGAACTGGCCCTAGGCAAGGTGGATCGTACTGAGTCGCTGCATGCCGACCTTGAGGAAATATACAAAGCAGCAATTCGTTCCACAGAAATTACCAGACAACTGCTGGCATTTGCCCGCAAACAAGTAATCAATCCCGTGGTGCTTAACCTGAACCAGAACGTGCAGAGCATGCTGAAGATGCTTCAGCGCCTTATCGGCGAGGACATAACCCTGGCCTGGCAGCCTGAGGTTGGCCTGTACCCGATCAAGATGGATCCCGCCCAAATCGATCAGCTTCTTGCTAATCTTTGCGTCAACGCCAGAGATGCCATCACTGACGTCGGCAGGGTTATTATCGAAACAAAAAACGTCATTATCGATGAAACCTACTGCATTCATAATATTGGCTTTGAGCCGGGAGAGTATGCACTGCTCACTGTCAGTGACGATGGCTGCGGCATGGATAAAGAGACTCTTGGCCATATTTTTGAACCATTTTTCACAACCAAGGGGATGGGCAAGGGGACTGGTCTTGGGCTCTCTACCGTCCATGGTATAGTCAAGCAGAACAACGGATTCATCAATGTCTACAGCGAACCGGGAAATGGAACGACCTTTAAAATCTACCTGCCGTGGTACGCCGGCCAAACAATTGAGGTGCAGCCGGAAGATATTGAAGAAATTCCTCTTAGTCGTGGCGAAACAGTGCTGGTGGTGGAGGATGAGCCTTTGCTCCTGAAGATGGACAAAAAAATGCTGGAAGATTTAGGCTACCGGGTACTGGCTGCAGGCGCACCGAGTGAGGCCATCGACCTGGCTAAAGCACATGCCGGCCAGATACGACTTCTCATCACCGACGTAGTCATGCCTGAAATGAATGGCCGCGACCTGGCGGAGAGGTTGCAGGCCCTATATCCGGACATGAAAATTCTCTTCATGTCCGGATATACAGCCACCGTGATTGCACACCGAGGCGTATTGGATGAAGGCGTGAACTTCATCCAGAAACCATTCTCCTTTAAGGGCCTGGGTATCAAAGTCCGGGATTCATTGAGAGGTACATGAACAACAGGTAACACAGCCAAAAGCATAACTTGCCGGGTCAAACTGCTGAGAAATACCGATATCAACCACCTCATATAATATTAGGCCAGGGCTTGATTGGCCTTAATTTAGTTCACTAGATTTTTCTGCAACATGAGCTGATTGGTATGCTCCCTCCTCTTGATGGCAAGGTATTCACCCTTATCCATCTCATACAGTTGCTTTTTAAACTGCAATGTCAGGTCATAGTACCCGTTTATCCGTTTCTCAAATCGCTGCTTGTCCGGAATTTCAAGCGCATCCATATATGTCTGAATGGCAAAATACGCCCGGACGGCATTCCGTTCCAGTGATCCTCTTGCGCCATTCACATACACGGGATCTCCAGTCTTGTCGGTTGCAATGACGCTGAAACCTTTCTTGTCGCTGCCTATCGTTGCGTAGTAGCTTGTCGTGGCCGCGCGGACCAGTAGGCCAAAGCTATAATCGTAACGGAAATGAATGAATGTCGTTGCCTTGTCGAGCGGAATTGCTTCAAGGTTGGCCCGCTGATCCTTAATGCCGAGCGGTCCATTGTTACCTGTCAATTGAATATTGAAGTATTCCGGTTGCAGTGCGGTAACATGAAAACTGAAATCCATTTTAAAGGCATCGTTGGGAGACTGGTAGTATTTGCGGCCGTTGTAGAGAGTCAGCTGCCATTCTTCGGACACTTTCTGGAAGGTAGCAGCCTTGACATTCATAAGCAGCGTGCTCATATCACACAAATTGTCCGGTGTTTTAAAGGCGTCAATGACACTGTTGAATGGGTAGGCATAAATGCCGTATACATCAACATACAGGGAGTCCGAGTCCTCGCGCGATTCTAAAGAGAGCGGTATGCCGAATTGATTATTCTCGAGTTCCGTTTTGAGAGCAGAATACTTGGCAAGCAGAACCTGCCCACCCGCCGGCAACGGCTCAGCCGCCGGCGAAGAATACTGGGAGAAAAGACTTATCACCGCTACACCAAGGGCCAGAAAGGTATGGGTGATGAACCGTTTCATATGTATCCAACTATTAAATGTGCACCGTCCGCCCCTCATAGCCATTGCACGAAAATGTGGCTTATCGCCTCCGTGATTTTTTGCATTACCGGCCTTTCTTGCCATTTTTCCAGTTGCATCTGGTCGGATTCAACCAGGTCCATGGCAAACATTCCCTCCATTTTTGCCGCAAAATCGCGGTCCAAGACAATTACATTCACCTCATCACTCCCTAAAAGGCTCCAGTAATCCAGGTTGGTCGAGCCGATTGTCGACCAGACACCGTCAATTACCGCGGTTTTGGCATGCAGTACGGCGTTGCGACGTTCATATATCTTGACTCCGGCCTGGAGAAGTTCAGTATAATTATACCTCGCGGCATTGACGGCGACCGAGGAGTCGCTGGTTGCGGCAAGAATAATCTTTACGTCAACCCCCCGCCTTGCAGCATCACAGAAAGCCGCAAGTATTTGGACGTCAGGGATGAAATAGGCGTTTGTCAGATGAATAGAACTCTCGGCAAAGGTGATGGCGGAGACATACACAATAAAAGTAATCCTGTTGTTCGGGCCCGGGGTGCTGCCAACCACCCGTACCAGGGCGTTTCCGTATTCTTTTTGAGCCGGTAAGTAGTCCTGTTCGACGAGCTGTGTTCCGTCCTGCTTTAGCCAGCTTTGGAGAAAGAGCTTTTGCGCCTCGGTCACCGCCGGCCCTTCAAGTTGTACATCCGTGTCACGCCAGGGCAAGGGTTCTTTTTTTGTTGTTTGCCTGCCGGAAAGCTTGCTTGAATATACCGAACTGATATTGATGCCGCCGATAATGGCGACTTTACCGTCAACGATTAAAATCTTGCGATGATCCGGGTGCATCAGGAACGATTCTCCGCCCGGCTTGAAGGGATTTACCGGATTGAATTCGACCACCTGAATTCCTGCATCTCTAAGTCGTTTGAAAAAGGATTCCGGCGTGTAAAAACTTCCGAGGCTATCGTAAATGATGTTTACCTGAACGCCTTCTCCCTGTTTTTGCAGGAGCAGGTCAATAAATTTACGTCCAATCTCATCATCTTCGAGGATAAATGTTTCAAGATTGATATGCTCTTTGGCGTGCCGTATGACTTCAAACATCGCGGCATAGGTTGCCTGACCATCGGCCAGCAAAGTCACTTTGTTGCCCTTGGACAGCCGGCTTTCGGTGACCGATTCAACTACGACAGTATGGCGTTCGAGGATGTCCGTCGGGTTGACTGATCGCTTCAGTCGCTCCATGATGGCCTTGCTTTTTTGCGGAGTCAACAAACCTTTGGCCGAAACGATTTGTCGTGGTTTCTCAGCCGTAGGCACCTCATCGATCATTTGCGAAACGTTAGGCAAGGAGGTGCATCCATAGGCGAAGCTCAAAACGAATATGAACAGAACGTACAACAAGAATGTTTTAAAGAGTGTCATAACCTATCACTCTGATGATTCCCATATTCCTAAAATACCATGGTTCAGCCCCTGTTTGTTCGAGTATACCTTTGGCTTATATTTTTCCACTCTTTCTCGTCGGTTTGGATAGGAATGAGAACACACCGGCTATTGTCTCCTCCTTCATAGATGTTCGCTTCATGTTGAAGAATAGCCTTGGTAATCAATGCACCGACTATGCCTCCGAACAAACCTCCACTACTCGCTCCGGCAAGGGCCACTATAATCGGATCTATCGTCGCAATGAGCGATCCGATCCCCGGGATTGCTAAAAAGCCAATTCCCATAAGCCACCCTAGGGCGCCGCCAACGACCGTTCCGGCGCCAACACCTGTTGCTATCCCCTCAGACGTCTTGATTTCCTTTTTAACCGCAAATTCCTTAATCCCGTCTCTTTCAGTGAGCAGGACTGATATTGCCGACTGGCGGCAGCTTGCATCTTTCGATTCATCGACAGCCCGTTTTATCACTGAACGGCGAGGATAGATTCCATAATCTGCTAGGTTTTTAGAAATCATAATTGCATCACCCTTTGGTTGGTTACGATTTTTTATTCAACAACTTTTCCGATTTCTCTCAAAATTGTTCAGTTTCCGGCTCATTAGGTCATAATCTTTACGACAGGACCTTGCAATGCAACCATTCCCTCGGCTGTAATTATCTTCAGATTGGTGGCATACATTAAAGGTGCTTTGGATTTAATGAAGGCTCCTCGAAAAAATATTGTGATTCCTCGAAAATCTTGATCTGTTAATAATTTTTGCCCTTCAGTCGGATCCTTTCGAGCCTGGTTTTCACTGTTCATTCCACTTTTGTCGGAAGATTGTGTCAGAGAAGCAGCCGGAATGTTGAAAACGGATACTCCCGATAGAATTAATGCTATAAAAATGAAAGTTTTGGGAGCCACTGTGGTCTCCTTTTTTGGTAATTGACGTCTTTGTAAATTCACCTCTCCGGCCTAGTCATTTTTCCATGAGTTACATTTTATAATTCAATTCTTGTGCCAGGTTCCCAACCGTCATTTTCATGTGATCCATCGATCTGAATTGTATGTATAAGTAGCTTAATTGGGGGCTGGCCTATCTGTGAATACCAATCATGAAAGGCTGGTTATATATAACCTGTGGTCGTATATGACCGGCCTTTCATGGTTCATTCTCCGAACCTGCGAACGAACCAGGTCTTCACTATCTGCGTCAGAAGCGCATAACCCAGCATAGTGATTGCCAGAAAAAGCCAGTACCGCGAAGGCAACGGGACGAAGCCGAGGGCGGTGGCCAGCGGCGAAACGGTCAACCAGACGCCTATGGCGGCTATTGCAAGAGAGGAAAGAATCAACGGCCAACTCGCCCGGCTGTCGAGAAACGGGATCTTGTTGGTGCGAATAACATGGATGATCAAGGTTTGGGTAAAAAGTGACTCGACAAACCAACCGGTGTGGAACAGGGCCGGACTTTGCCACCAATCGAAAACCTGCAGCATGACGAAGAAAGTCGCGTAATCGAATATCGAGCTTATCGGCCCGATGAACAGAATGAATCGGAGGATCTTGCCGATATCCCACTGGCGAGGTTTGGCCAGCCACTCCGCATCCACTTCGTCGGTGGGAATAGCGGTCTGGGAGAAATCGTACAGCAGATTATTGGTCAGCACCTGAATCGGCAGCATGGGCAGAAAAGGGAGAAAGACGCTGGCACCGACAACACTGAACATGTTGCCGAAATTCGAGCTGGCGGCCATCTTAATGTATTTGATGATGTTGCCGAACACCCGCCGACCCTCCAACACGCCCTGCTCCAGCACCAGCAGGCTGTTTTCCAAAAGGATGATGTCCGACGATTCCTTAGCGATGTCCACCGCACCGTCCACTGAGATGCCCACATCGGCCGCCTTTAAGGCCGGGGCATCGTTGATGCCGTCGCCCAAAAAGCCGAGTACGTGGCCTTTACTCTGGAGGGCTCGGATGATGCGTTCCTTGTGGGCCGGAACCAGGCGGGCAAAAACGCTGGTGACGCCGGCGGCCTCGGCCAGTTCCGCCTCGCTCATCGTCTCGATCTGCGAGCCGAGCAGGAGATGTTCCACCGGCATGCCCACCTTTTTGCAGATGTAGGCGGTGACGATCTCATTATCGCCGGTCAAAACCTTGACGTCAACGTTCAGGCTGTGCAGCCGTTTCAAGGCCTCGGTTGCGGTATCCTTGGGCGGGTCGAGAAAGGCCAGAAAACCGAGGAGAATCAGGTCAGTCTCATCCCCCACCGAATAGACCGGCGCATCGGTCGCACCCGGCATCTGCTTGTAGGCCAGGGCGACTACCCGAAAGCCCTGGCCGTTCAGATCATCCGCCAGTTTACGGCGTTTGGCATCGTGCTCGGGGAGAACCTCGATGACCTCACCCTTGGCCTCCACCCGGGTGCACAGGTCCAATACTTCCTCCACCGCACCCTTGCAGATAAGTGTGTTCATCCCCTCGCCATCCTCCACCACCACCGACAAACGGCGGCGCACAAAATCAAAGGGGATCTCGTCGATCTTATGATATTTCTCGTCCGCTTGCAGGTGTTCTTTCAATTCTTCGTGGTCAAGGATCGCCTTGTCCAGCAGGTTTTTCAGCCCGGTATGGTGGAAGCTGTTGAGGTAGCCGAAATGCAACACCTTGTCGCTCGGGTCACCGTACACATCCAGATGTTTTTCAAGGACAATCTTGCCCTGGGTGAGGGTGCCGGTCTTATCGGTGCATAAGACATCCATCGCTCCAAAGTTTTGGATAGCGTTCAATCGCTTGACAATCACCTTCTTGCGGGCCATGACCAGGGCACCTTTGGAGAGATTGACGGTAACGATCATCGGGAGCATCTCGGGAGTCATGCCGACGGCCACGGCCATGGCGAACAAAAATGCCTCCAGCCAGTCGTGTTTACTGAGGCCGTTAAGAAGAAACACGGCAGGAACCATCACGGCGATGAAGCGAATCATCAGCCAGGTAAACTTATTAATTCCCTTGTCAAAACTGGTAAGCCGGCGCGGCGCAACAATACGAACGGCCAGGGATCCAAAGTAGGTCTCTGCCCCGGTGTGGAGTACCACCGCCGTTGCCGAACCACTCTCCACACTCGAACCGAGAAAGCAAATATTGGGAAGATCCAGTGGATTTTCGATTTCGGCCGGCGCCACGGCGGCGTTTTTTTCAACCGGCAGGGCCTCACCGGTAAGCGCCGCCTGATTGACAAACAAATCTTTGGCGACAAGTATCCGGGCATCCGCCGGCACCATATCGCCGGCGGACAACCGGATGATGTCGCCGGGTACCAGAATCTTCAATGACACCTCTTGGTCCTTGCCGTCGCGAACCAAAGTGGCTGTATTACTGACCATAGCCTGAAGTTTTTCAGCCGCAGTATCTGCACGCATTTCTTGAAAGAAACGCAAAACGACGCCGAGAACGATCATGGTAAAAATGACCGCCGTTGACCGAAGGTCTCCGGTTAGAAATGACAAGACACCCAGCCCGAGGAGCAGAAGGACCAGCGGATTCTTGATATTCCCCAAAAGTCGCATGATCGCCGATTGATGTTTCTCTCGGGCAACCTCATTGGTTCCAAATTGCTTTAAGCGGGAATCGGCTTCCAGTCTGCTCAGGCCATCCAGGTTTGAGCCCAGATCCTTGAGGATAGTATCGGTATCCGCACGCGCCTTTTCCAGGAGTTGCAAGGAATTTTTCGCCTCGTTGCCGACGGGGAGTTTGTCAGGGGCTGGAGACAGCTTTTCTATATTATTTGATTTTTCCATTCACACCTCTTCGATAACTTGGTGATTTTCCACCCTGCTCCATCGCCTGCGATCCTCTCATTCGTGCCGCAGTGCCTCAATCGGATCCATGCGGGCGGCGCGTCGCGCCGGGAAGAACCCGAACACCACCCCGATCCCGGCTGAAAATACGAAGGACAGCAGGTTGATTATCGGATCAAAGAGAAATGGCACGCCCATCACACCGGCAAGGACGATGGAGGCACCGGTGGCAATGATGATGCCTATCATGCCGCCCAACGCCGCTAAAGCCACCGCCTCGATCAGGAACTGCAACAGCACCTCACGCTCCAGGGCGCCTATGGCCAGGCGCAGACCGATCTCACGGGTACGTTCGGTTACGCTGACCAGCATGATATTCATGATGCCGATGCCGCCCACCAAGAGACTTACCGCGGCCACGGCACCAAGCAGCGTGGTCATCACCTTGGTGGTCCCGGAAAGGGTCTCGGCCAACTGTTGGGTGTCGAGAATGTTGAAGTTATCATCGTCGCCTTCGGCCAGTTTGCGGCGCTCGCGCAACAACTGCCGCAGGCTGGCCTTGAGGCTGGTGCTGTCGCTGCCGTCCTTCATCGACACCAGCAGTGTTGCCACCTTCTGATTGCCGGTGACACGACGCTGCAGGGTATGCAGCGGCACCAGTACCGAGTCGTCCTGGTCGTTGCCCATCGCGGCCTGGCCCTTGGAGGCAAGCACACCGATCACCTCGCAGGAGAACTGCTTGATGCGCAGCTGCTCGCCCAGTCCGCCCAGCCCCACTTCCCCACCGTAGATTTCGCGCCGCACCGTCTCACCGACAATACAGACCGCAGCACCGGCACGCTGTTCGTCGTCCTCAAATTTGCGCCCGGCGGCCAGCTTCCAGTTGCCGGTTTCGAACCAGGCATTGCTGCTGCCGGTGACGCTGGTGGCCCAGTTACGGCCATTGGCGACCACGGTGATGCTGGCGCGGCCTTCCGGCGCGACGGCTGCGACACCACCGATCTGTGCCAGGATGGCATCGGCATCGGCCTCCTTGAAGGAGGGTATACCTGCTCCACCACCACTGCCGCCGGGTCCCTGACGCTGGCCCGGACGCACCATCAGCAGGTTGGTACCGAGGCTTGAGATCTGCATCTGCACTGCCTGGGTGGCGCCGTTACCCAGCGTAACCATGGTGATAACCGCGCTGACACCGATAACAATACCCAAGATAGTAAGAAACGAGCGCAACAGGTTGCGGCGAATCGAGCGCAGTGCGAGGAGCAATGTATTAAGCAGCATCAGAGCCTCCCTGCCGAAACCGGCATAGCCGCAAGCGATGCCGACGGCACGGTTTGGTGCGGGTTCGGAGCATCGTCGTCTATGCGACCATCGACGAAGCGCACCATACGGTGGGCATAGGCCGCCATATCGGGTTCGTGGGTGACCATCAGCACGGTAATACCGTGATCCGTGTTCAGGCCGCGCAGCAGTTCCATGATCTCCTGACTGCGCTGGCTATCGAGGTTACCGGTGGGTTCGTCGGCCAAGAGCACCGCCGGTTCCGTGACAATGGCCCGGGCAATCGCCACCCGCTGCTGCTGTCCGCCGGACAGTTCCGCCGGGGTGTGATGTTCCCAGCCGCCCAAACCCACCGACTGTAGCGCTCTGGCCGAAGCGGAACGCCGCGTGGCCGCACTTTCACCGCGATAGAGCAGCGGCAGTTCAACGTTCTCCTGTGCCGAGGTACGAGCCAACAGGTTGAAGCCCTGGAAGACAAAGCCCAGATAGCGGCGGCGCAGCCGTGCACGCTGATCACGCGACAGCGCTTCGACATGAGCTCCTTGGAACAGATACTGCCCGGCACTCGGTGTGTCCAGACAGCCGAGGATGTTCATCGCGGTAGACTTTCCCGAGCCGCTGGGGCCCATGATCGCCACGAACTCACCGGCCTTGATGTCGAGGTCAATTCCCTTCAATGCCAGCAGCTCGGCCTGGCCGGCGCCATACACCTTGGTTACGCCACGTAGGCGAATCAGCACCCCGCTCATTTCGATGCCACCGCTTTCTGGTCGGTAATCACCTGCATACCGACTTCCAGCTCGCCATCGGTAATCTCGGTCATGCGACCGTCGCTGATACCCGGCGTCACCGCCACCGCCACCGCCGTACCATCGCGCAAAACCCAGACCTGTCGTGCCGCTGCCGTACTCGCCCCGTCGGAGGCTGATTTGCGGGTGACGCTTCGAGGCATGCGTGGCGTCAAACTGGAGATAATACCGCTTTTAGCGGTCGGCTTGGCCGCATCCGCGGCGGTCGGCGTAAAGCGCAGGGCGGTGTTGGGCACCAAGAGTACATCATCGCGCTGGTTTGCAGTGATGGTCGCAGTAGCGGTCATGCCGGGCCGCAGACTGAGATCGGTGTTATCCACATCGAGGTAGGTCAGGTAGGTAACGACGTTATCGGTAATGGTCGAGCCGTACGCCACCCGGGTAATCCGGGCCGGGTACTTGCGGCTTGGATAGGCACTGACGGTGAAATTGGCATGCTGATCCACCTGAACCGAGCCCACATCGGCCTCGTCGACATAGACCTGCAGGCGCAGCTGGGTAAGATCTTCGGCCACGGTGAACAGGGTCACCGCCTGCAGCGACGCCGCAACCGCGTTGCCGGGTTCGACGCTGCGAGTCAGAACCACCCCGCTCGACGGCGCCCGGATCGACGCCTTCGACAAATTTATCTCATCGGTGGACAGTGCGGCCTCGGCGTCGCTTACGCCGGCGCGGGCACTGGCTTCGCTTGCTATTGCCCGCTTTAAGGTGGCGCGGCCGACATCGAGTTCGGTTTTCGACGGCACCTTGCCACCCGATAGGCGCGCTACTTCTTCGAGCCGCGCCAGATTGGCCTTGGTTTCACCCACCGTCGCGGCGGTTTGTTCGACCAAGGCTTTGGCGACAGCCACGGAAGCACGGGAACGAAGGATCTGGTCGCGCAGTTTTGAAGGATCGAGTTCGACCAAGACCTGACCTTTTTCGAGGCGATCGTTGACATCGACATTGACCTTCAACACCGTGCCCGAAAGTTCACTGCCGATATTGATCGAACGGGTCGGTTGCAGCGTGCCGTTGGCGGTGACGGTGAGGGTCAGGTTACCGTGCGCTACAGTTTGTGTGCTGTAGCTCGGCGCCGCGTTGGCGGTTCGACGTGCCTGCCAGTACCAGAGACCGACAGCCGTCAACAGGGCCAGGACGACGACGCTCCAAAGTACGGGCCGACGGTACCAGGTGCGCGGTGCAGGTTCATCAAGCAAGGTGGCAATATCGGCTTCGGGAGCAACCTCAGGAGTTGGCGTGATGATAGTGGTAGTACTTGGTGAGTTCATGAATGGGGACTCCTGAAAATATTTTCTGTTGGGTTCGGTGACGCATCACTATTGTCGGGAAGCCAACCACCGCCCAGCGCCTTGTAGAGGCGCACATGGTCGGAGCTGACGTCGGCTCGGGCACTGGCCACACTGGCCTGTGTCGTCAGTTGAGTTCGCTGGGTTTCGAGCACGACCTGAAAATCCACCAGACCGCTGCTGTAGCGCTGGCGGGCCAGGAGGGCAGCGTTAGCCGCTGCCTCGGCGGCGTCTTGCAGGCGCAGCAGACGCTCGCGGTCGCCACGCAGCGCAACCAAGGCATCTTCCACGTCCTTTAAGGCAGTCAGCACGGCGGCCTGGTAGGCCGCGAAAGCTTGATCCAGCGCCGCTTGTTGGGCTCGCACCTGAGCGCGTCCGGCCCCGCCGTCAAAAACCGGCATTGAGACGCCGGCCAATATCGCACTGACGACCGACGCGCCGTTGGTTAAGCTGCTCAGGGTCAAGGCGTTCAAGCCGAGCGAGCCGCTCAGCTTGAAGTTTGGCAGTCGTTTTGCATCAGCCTCCTGCACACGGCCGACTGCCGCCGTCACCTGATGTTCAGCGGCACGCACGTCGGGCCGACGGCGCAGTGTCTCGGCGGGAAAACTGAACGCCAGGTCGCCTGCCGCCTGCGGCACCGGCCTCGCTACAGCCAGTATCGTCGATAAGGCCGACGGGGTTTGACCAGTCAGCACCGCCAGGGCGTGGCAGGTCTGTTCAATGCTCGTTTGCAAGGCCGGCAGGAGGGCGCGGGTCTGTTCGACCGCAGTACGAGCCTGCTCGGCTTCGATGGAAGTAACCAGCCCTGCCTGCAGCCGCCACTGGGTGATCTGCAGCGTCTCCAGCTGGCTGGTCAGGTTGTCGGCAGCAATCGCCAGCCGTGCCTGGGCATCGCGCAAGGTGATGTAGTTAAGAGCCACCTCGGCGGCAATCGACACCTGCACATCACCGAGACTTGCAGCACTGGCCCGGACCGTGGCCTCGCTGGTGTCGAGAGCGCTGCGGTTGGCGCCGAAGATATCAAGCTCCCAGCTTGCATCCAGGCCGGCCGTGAAGGTATTGACGGCGCTGTTGTTCCCTGACTTGCTGCGCCCTGCCGACGCCGAACCGTCGAGGGCCGGCAAAAGCCCGGCAGCCGAGACGTCACGCAGCGCCCGGGCCTGCCGAAGAGCGGCCTGGGCACTCTTTATGCCGGTATTGGCCTTGAGAGCCTCAGTCACGAGATCGCCGAGCAGTGGATCGTTGAAGTGCAACCACCACTCGGCAAGCGAAGAGGTGCCGGTCTCCTTGCCGCTACCTGCGAGCGACCATGCAGCCGGCACATCAATGGCGACGGACGTAGAAGGTTGTGGCATCACTCTGCCGCAACCGATTTGCGTGAGCATCAGGAAACCCAGGACGAACAACAAACTGAGCGTTGCCATTTCCTGTTGCCGGGCTCCTCGTTCGAACGCGGGCATGCATTGCACATCACTTGCCCTTAGCAAATTCCCCTTGGCGTCAGCGGTACACACTTGGCCGCCGGTTTTATCATTTAGTTGTCTGGACATTTGTATCGGAATTTCTAATATGGCAGGTTAGACAGCAACCAATTTGTGCTATTGCTCACAATTCCTGGTTTTGCAATATTTGCACCAATTGCAAAAATCCGTAGTTTTCGATATATCTATCAGAGATTTAGGGATATAGTGTGAATACAATTTAATTGTAGGTTATTGGCAAATATGGTCATATATAACCGGTGGTTATATATGACCATTTACCGATCCTCTTCCTTGGCAACCACTCGGATTATCATGTTAAATCGCATGACCTTTGAACTGACTGATGTAGAGTTGGTAGTAGACGCCCCGTTGTTGCAGCAGTTGCCGATGCGTCCCCCGTTCGACGATCCTGCCGTCATCAATCACCAACACCAGATCGGCATCGCGGATGGTGCTCAGGCGGTGGGCGATGACAAAACTCGTCTGTCTTTCCATGAAGCGCAAAAGCGCCTTCTGAATTCGTTCTTCGGTACGGGTATCGACGCTGCTGGTGGCTTCATCAAGAATGAGGATGGCGGGGTTGGCGAGAATGGCCCTGGCGATGGCCAGCAACTGCCGCTGGCCCTGGCTGAGGTTGCCGGCTCTTTCCGATAAATCGGTTTGATAGCCATGGGGCAGTTGGCGAATAAAATGATCGGCATCGGCCAGCTTTGCCGCCTGCCTACACTCCTCGTCGCTAGCGTCCAATCGTCCGAAACGAATATTCTCCATCACCGATTCGGCAAAGAGAAAGGTGTCCTGCGGCACCAGGCCTATGCACCGGCGGAGACCGGCCTTTGGCAGGGTCTTCAGATCGAGTCCATCAAGAGTGATCCGTCCGCTATCGATCTCGTAAAACCGGCTGAGCAGGTTCATAATGGTGGTCTTCCCTGCCCCGGTAGGTCCCACCAGGGCAATGGTTTTTCCTGCCGCAACCGCAAGACTCATGTCCCAAATCACCGGGTGTCCGGGTTCATAGGCGAACCCGACATGCTCAAAACAAACATCTCCCCTGATCGCTTCTCTCTTGACATCCGCCATGGCCGGAGACGAACCCTCGTCGATTTCCACCGGTGTATCAAGAATCTCGAAAATCCGTTCTGCCCCCGCCAAGGCCGCCTGAATGGAGTTGTACATATTGGCAAGCAGGCGAAGCGGCTGGATAAAATTCTGACCGTAGGTGATGAAGGTGGCGATGATCCCAATACTCACCAGCCCCCGCAGGGCGAGCCATCCACCCAACCCGGCAAGGGTAATAACAAAAAAATTACCGAGCACACCGGTAAGGGGCATGAGCAGCATGCTGTAATTGTTGGCATATACTCCGGCCCGAAAGACCTGTTCATTCTGTTCGTTAAAAGCGGCCAGAACTGAATCGTTGCGGCCAAAGGCCTTGACAACCTTCTGCCCGCCGATGGCCTCTTCCGCCACCGCATTGAGGCTGCCGAGTCTCTGCTGGAGATCCCGATATCCCTTGCGGGTATAGCCAGCGATAAAACGAGTGAAGCCAAAAATCATCGGCACCACCAGGACCGAGGTAAGGGCAAGCCAAACATCGAGCACGAACATGGCCACCAGAATACCGACCAGGGAAAGTACTCCGGCCAGCAGCGTGGTGACGTTTTCGGAAACCGCCTGGTTGATGGCGTCGATATCATTGGTCAACCGACTCATGAGTTCGCCCGTTGACCGGTGGTCGAAAAAATTCAGTGACAACTGTTGCATATGGGTAAAGAGATCCCGGCGCATCTGCTGCAGGGCCTGCTGAGAGACGCTGGACATCAGCCAGGCGGCAACCAGCTGAAAACCGTTATAGAACAGATAGACGATGAGCATCCATATTGCCGTTATCATCAACCCATCGGTCTGCCCGGGGCCAATAAACCGGTCGATGACCACCCCCATGAGATAGGGGCCAACCAGACCGCACAGGGTATAGGCAACCACGCTGGCCAGCACCAGCGCCAAGACCAGCCGGAACGGCGCCAGATAAGGGAGCAGCCGGAGCAGGGCATGCTTGGGATTTTTGGCCTTCTCGATTATACCCACGGCGCCGGGACGACGTGGCTGGAGTGCTTCGCGAACAATGCCGGCTGATCGTTCAGGAGATGCGCTCATGACTGCCCTTCCTCCTTGGCGAGGAGATCGGCGTCCAGTCCATTGCCAAGCTGCGAGGCGTAAATTTCCTGATAAATCAAGGAACTTTCAAGTAATTGGCGGTGTGTTCCCTGGGCGGCGATGCGCCCTTTATCGAGGACCACGATCTTGTCGGCATTGAGCACCGTACTGACCCGCTGGGCGACCACCAGGCGGGTATGTTTGAAGGGCAGCTGCTCCAGCGCCTCCTGAATCCAGGTCTCGGTCTCCACGTCGATCGCACTGGTGCTGTCGTCAAGTATGAGGATTCGTGGCTTTGTCACCAAGGCGCGGGCAATGGCCAGCCGCTGCTTCTGGCCACCGGAGAGGTTGATGCCGCGTTCTTCAATCCGGGTTTGATATCCCTGCGGCAGCTTCAGGATAAAGTCGTGGGCCCGGGCCACTTTGGCCGCCGCCTGCACCTCGATATCACCGAGATCCGGCACACCATAGCGAATATTGTCGGCTACGCTTCCGGAAAACAGGATGGTTTCCTGTGGTACCACGGCAATCAACGACCGCAGGGCTTTTTGCTGGAGTTGTCGGATATCGATCCCGTTAAAGAGAATCCGACCGGCTGTTACTTCATAAAACCTAGGAACCAGATTCACCAGGGTGGATTTACCCGCGCCGGTTGCCCCAAGGATTGCTAGAGTCTTCCCCGGTTCGGCAACCAAATCGATATCCATCAGCACCCCTTCACCGCCTTCACCGGTATAACGAAAAGCAACCCGGGAAAACTCAATCCGCACGGGCGCATTTTCGAGTCCGGCCTCAGACAGCGACAAGGCATCGGGGATATCCATGACTTCCGGGGGAGTAGCGAGCAGGGAGTTCAGCCGTTTTGCCGAAGCGACACCGCCGGCCCAGGCATTGGAAAGCATGGTCATCATGGCAAGGGGTGCCAGGGTAGTGAGCAGATAATTGGTGAAGGCGACAATCTGCCCGACGGTCAATTCCCCTCGGGACGCTTCCAGGCCGCCGGACCAGATCACCACCACCATACCGACGTTGACGCAAAGGGTCAGCAAAGGCGACATCCCGGACATGAACCGCATTATCTTGATGGAATGGCGGGTAAAATCCCTATTGGCGGTTTCAAACCGCTCTCTTTCATGATCGGCACGAACAAAGGCCTTGATCAGACGAACCCCGGCGACATTTTCTTGGAGCACGGTATTCAATCTGTCGAACTTCTGTTGCACCTGAAGAAATAACGGCTCCATCCTACTGATAAAAAAGGCGAGCACCCCAAGAGTAATGAGGATCAGCGGCAGCAGGATGAGGGCCAGGGAAAGACTGGTATTGATCATGAGAATCAGGCTGCCCAGCATGAGTAAGGGGGCGCGGGTGCCGATGCGCAGCGAGATCTGGACGACTCGCTGAAAGGCGCCGGTATCACTCGTTAAACGCACCATCAGCCAGCCGGTTTTCATCCGGTCGAGATTACCGAAGGAGAGGCTCTGAATTTTCAGAAAAACCGCCTGCCGCAAATCCCTGGCAACACTTTCGCCTACCTTTACCGAAAGGATATTATTGCCGACGGCCATCACCATGCTGAGAAGAGAAATCCCCAACATCAGTAATCCGGTATGGATGACGACTCCCTGGTTTTTTGCGTTGATGCCCTGATCGATAATCCGCTGGATAAGGCGGGGAATGGAGAGATCAAGGACTACCAGGCTGACGAGCAAGAGGAGCGCCAGGAGGGAAGGCTTCCAGTAGGGTTTGACAAAAGGCGCAAGTTGCAGCAGAGGTTTCATTAGTGAGCGTAAAATGGCCGAGTTCTAAAGATTGCCGCAGCCACACAGGTGAAACCTGATGTGCGAGCCTCATATAATTCTCTCAATTCTCTATATAGCGTTGCAGAAAAAAGAGCACCAGAAAAACAGTTACGGCTGTATCTCCGGCAAATTACCGGCTGTTTGCCGACAAAAGAGGACAAGTTCTTTAATGACAATCCGTACCGCGCTCTTGGCAGCGAGCACGCTGCCATATGGTGATGTCGGCTGGTCGCATCATTTGTAAACAGACTGCTTTTCGTGCAAAGCAATTCCTGCCAGACGATCCAGGTCTGCGTCCGTTACCGTTGGAAGAAAGATCTTTCGATAAAACTCATCGTGTACAATACTGACAATTGCCACCATAGGGGCTGCCACCAAAACACCCAACACGCCAAAAGCGGCGACGCACAGGAGCATGGAAAAGATCACCGCCAACGGATGCAATTTCATGCCACGGGCCATGATAAATGGAAGGATCACATTGCTCTCCAATGCCTGCACTGAGATATAAGCGAGTACCACCCACAGTGGAGTCATCCCCCCTTTGCTGAGAGCGAGCAAGATCGCCGGGATGGCACTGAAAATTGGACCCAAAAAGGGAATCACTTCCAAAACGGCCGCTGTCATCCCTAGAACCAATGCATCCATGAAACCGAAGATCGGCCACATGAGCAGAAATACCAGCACCCCGATCGTCACCATTCCCAGCAGGGTTGCCCCGGCCCAGGCAGGGATAAATCTGCCGATACGCTGCATGATTACCAGGGCCTGGTTGTGGTGTTGCTCGGGCAAAAGGGCAAGCATTGCTCCAACAATCGGGCGGGGATTCATGAGCATATAAACCACACCAAAAAAAACCGTCACAAAAACGACCAGTATTTGCGCCCCGTTGAAGGCCACTGCGGAAAAGCTGCCGAGCACCCCTTTAAACATCTCGGTCAAACTGGAGCGAAGAGATTTTGAGTCTTCAGGCGTTTTGCGGGGAGTTGGTTGAGCGACTCGAGGCCCGACAGCGGGTTTCCCTGCTTCCGAATCGGCCTTGGCAATTTCAGTGCTGACTTCAGTCTGAAGTTTTTGCTCGAAAAGTACTGACTGTTGCTCCATTTTTATCAGCGGCTTTTGCAGTCGTTCCCAGTAATCGGGCAAGGATTCCGAGATGGTTACGACCGAGTCCTTCATCGGTCCAAAGAGTGCCCAGCCCATCAAAACAATACCAGCAACCAATGCCACCGCCACCAACCCGGTTGGTATTTTTCTCCCGCCGGTCAAGGCCCGCATCCGGGAAATCATCGGATTGATTGCAAGAGAAAGCAGCAACACAAGCAGAAAAGATAACAGAATGGGAGAAAGAAGCGAGAATGTTTGAATGAAGGCAAATAACCCCGCTCCCAGTATCACATAAAATGAAATCGAGCGTGACTTCACCTCCGGCTCGGAATTGTTTGACATGACGTTTTCTCCTTTGTTTTTATACCATTCACCGCCAATCGCTCTCGGCCGACTTCAATTATGTATTGTTTAACTCCGGAAAGGACTGTTGGTGAATGTTTTTAAAAAGAGAAAACTAGATTCTGCCTGATAAGAGCAGGATCACAAGGATAACAACTATTAGCCCTACCCCACCGCTGGGTCCATAGCCCCAAGATCGGCTATGTGGCCAGACGGGGATCATTCCTAAAAGTGCCAATACGAGAATAATGAGAAAAATTGTTCCAATTGACATGATTCATCCTCCTCAAATAATTGATGTTCAATGCTGATTAATTGACAGTAATGTTGTTGATGATCTTCTGTACGCCGTTCACGTCCCTCGCGAATTTGCCGGCCAAGTCCTTTTCAGCTGCGGTCTTGGCTTTACCTCCCAATGTGACGACACCTTCTTTCGTGTCGACAGTGGTTTTGAGAGCACTGGTCGAACGATGATAGAGCAGTGTCGTTTTGACCAAGGCGGTGATGGACGCATCGTCTACCGATTCGCCAATGGTATCAATCTTTTTGGCTATAGGTTTTTCACCTGTCTTTATTGCGGCACTTGCCACTTTCATTTCATTTTTAACGTTTACGACGCCTTCTACATCCTTGGCATACTCAGTCGTCAGATCCTTTTGGGCCATGCTGGAAGCTTGGCCGCGCAAAGTCACGTTGCCGTTTTTCGAAATAACCTCAGTTCCTATGGCGTTGACGTTTTTATGGAATAAAAGTGTTGTTTTCACTTTGGTGGTAAGCCATGCATCAGATTTTGCAGCAGGGGCTCCACTATTTTCTACCAGCTTGTTGTCAACGCTCTTAACTCCGGGCAGGCCGGCAACAGTTTCCGCGGCCAAGGATTTGTGGGATACATCGGAGACGGTACCAGTCAAAGTGACAACCCCATCATTTGCCTGAACCTTGACGTTATCATCTTTGAGGTAGGTCTTGAACACATAGGTGCTTTTGGCGGTAGATTCAATTTGGTCATCCGTCCCGACGGCAAAGATTGGCGAGCTGATTAAAAACGTTGAGGCCATGGTGGCGATAATTGCTAAACGGAACATTGGTTTTTTCATGGTAGTGTTACTCCTATTTTTTTGGTTTGGCAGCAGCAGGGAGATCCTGCAGATTTGTTTGGCATATGATGACATGTTTCCCTTAAGGAAAACATTTGCCTTTTCCATAATTCATTTCTTATAGTTCAATTCTTATGCCAGGCTGCCAACTCTCCCAATGCTTCCGGCTATCACTCTGATATTTGGTATTATTTTCACGAAACAACGCGGACAGGAACTCTTGCCGAAGACTGCAGAAAAAAGGTCATACTTAACCGATGGTCAAATGTCACCACCGGTTCTGCTTGGACAAAGTGGAAAGGAGATGTTGTGGAAATTGGAAAAAGTCGGTGCCCTTTTATTGATAGGGCATGAGGGCGGTTTGGATCAAGCGGGAATGCGAATCAGGATTTCTCGATATTTAGTTTAAGCATGCGGGCTCGCAAAGTACTGCGGTCAAGATCAAGAATTTCCGATGCACCACCCTTGCCGCTCACTTTCCAATTGGTCATTTCAAGGACCTCAAGAATATGGTCTCTTTCAACTGCTTCCATGGTTTTGGCACTGGTGGATACATTTTTTGTCGGCTTCCTGAGTTCATCAACAAGACGCAGCTTAGGCCCCGACGAGTTAATTACTGCACGTTCAAGGACATTTTCCAACTCTCGAATATTTCCAGGCCAGTGATACTCTTTCAAGCCATTCATTACGTGTTCAGGAATGATTTCAATGGATTTTCCCATCCGCTTGGTAATTTTTTTGATATAGAAAGCTACGAGAAGCGGTATGTCATCCCGGCGATCCCGAAGCGGTGGCACGGTTATCGGAAAGATATTCAAGCGGTACCAGAGATCCTCACGGAAATGGCCATTACGGACCTCTTTTTCCAAATTGCGATTCGTGGCGGCGATAATCCGCACATCGACTTTGATGGTTTGCGAACTCCCGACACGCTCAAACTCGCCATCCTGAAGGACTCGCAGCAGCTTTGCCTGAAGTTCCATCGGCAATTCTCCGAGTTCATCAAGAAAAAGAGTGGCACCATCGGCGATCTCAAATCGGCCAAGGTGTCTTGACTGAGAACCGGTAAAAGACCCCTTCTCATGACCAAACAATTCACTTTCGATGAGGTTTGCCGGCAGCGTCGCGCAATTTACTTTTATCAAAGCCCGTTTTTTACGCAAGCTCGAGTTATGAAGAGCCCTGGCGATCAACTCCTTGCCGGTGCCTGTCTCACCCAGAACCAACACGGTGGTATTGCTGCTGGCGATTTGTCCTACTTTATGGAGTACGTTCTTGAGTACATCGCTTTGACCGATAATTGTCTCGTGGTTGTTTTCAAGTTTAATCTCTTCCTGCAGATATGCTCTCTCCAAGAAAAGCTGTTCTTTTAGTTGTAGAACTTGGGTAAGGGCCGCTTCGGTGATTTTTCTTTTTTCCTCCGCTTCTATTCTTGCAATGACAAGTTCTCTTGTGCGTCGATCAACAAGTTCTTCAAGAGCATTTTTTTGATCTTCCCGGTCGGTTGCGTCCTCAATGGACAGAAGGATCAGTTTAACTTGACCGGAATTTCTTTCAATTCGCCTGGCATTTAAAAAAAGAATCTTCCGTCCGATTGTTGCAAATTCATGCTCAACCCTAAAGTTATTGATTTCGCTATTTTCAGGAAGGATGCCTTGGAGCAATTCTTTCAGTTCGGGAATATCCCATTGCCGGTTGCCAAGATCATAGAGCAATTGCCCTTCAGTTTCCTCTGGTCTGATTTTGAACGTCCGATAAAAGCTTCGGCGCTAACAGGAATTGAGCCACTTTTGCTAATGAAAACTGAGCCAGTGAGTGCGCAGCAGGGAGTGTCTTGAGGGAGAGGAAAGAGCGATACGGGTGGGTCAGGTGAGATGAGATT
>Ga0118677_10003018_pt1 | contig 32752 bp, 29 predicted proteins | sample AliMusrvi5mmetaG_FD_86154 | JGI IMG/M metagenome (GOLD analysis project Ga0118677, IMG submission 86154) | reverse complement strand
TTGTACACAATGTGCTCGATCTGAAAATCAATTGGTTGCTCAAAAGCAGTTGAAAGCAGAAATATTTTATGGTCGTGCAGGATAAATAGGCTGTCTCCCTCAATATTGAAGAGCTCTGTTTTTTCGTCCAGGTTCAGGTGTCCCTTCACAATTTTATAATTGAAGCGGTCCAATTCGTGGTAAGGCACTTCAATGCCATTTTGGTAAAGATAGAATTTTCTTGTATTGATTACCAAATCGTTGTTCGAGTTGTAGAAGATGTTATAGATCTTTTCACCAATTTTGGTTGGTTTCATTTCGCTGAACAGCTTATCTGGAGGTATATTGTATACTAAATTCTGGTTGAAGGAAGAGATCTCATTTTTATTTTTGTTGTAAACGATTTTCTTGAGATTTCTATTGGATTGACTTACGCTTGAATAGGTGATTTTTTTGTCCGTTTTACTCAGGTGAATTCCTTCCACTACAATTGGCAACCTGCTGGTTTCCCAGATCATCAATGTTTGATGATTCACTTGCAGGAGCTGGTTGAAGGAATGGTTGGTCTTTTGAAAATCAAGCGTAGTCAATTCATTGTTTTTTAGGAGATAAATAGCTTTCCCATTGGTACACCATATCCCCGAACTGTCATTTTTACACATGGCATACACGCTGCTATTGCCAAAGACCGAATTTTCAAAGTGCCGGTAGCGACTAAAATTGGGACATACTTTGTAAACACCTTCTTTTTGAGAACTGATCCAGATATTGTTTTCGTGATCCTGAATAACTGATGCGGCTTCTTTTATGTCAAAATGATAGATCAATTTATTTCCCCTGAAACAATATACGCCTTTGTCATAGGTTGAAATCCATAAAACACCATCATTGTCCTCCAGAATCGAGGAGATGGAATGTGAACCGGTAGTAGGAAGTGATTGGGAGCTGGAAAAAGTGTTTATTTCTGAATATCGCCCGGCTTCATAAACTTTATCATCAATGGATTTGAACGTGAAATATTTTGTTTTTTTTGAGGAGACAATCAAGTCCATGATTCCGTGAACACTATCTATCAAGTGAGGAAGTTCTGACAATTTGGAGGTTCTATATAGATTGTATCGGCTCCAGAGGTTAAAATCGCCCGTTGGCGTTTTGTCAAGATAATGAACATCCATGGCATCAATGTTCATTCCGTCTTTATGTCCCGATACAGGAATGGCCTTCAACTTGTATTTTATGACGTGATTATGCGGATCGAGTTGATAAATGGTGTATTCCGGATTCTGATAAAAGTAGATATTGTGTTGCTCATCCTCCGCAAAACTTCTGGAAAAATAGGTGCTTTTTAAAGAATCCAGAAAGGGCGTATTCTTCTCATTGTAAATCGCATCGTTGTAAAAGTAATTGAGGGATGAATTGACGTGAAAAAACCAGATTCTGCCGAAGGAATCTTCTTCAATGTTGAAAACATCGTTGCTACTCAGACCATCCTGTTTGCGAAAATAGGTGAAATTGGTTCCGTCGTACCTTGCTACGCCTGCATCGGTAGCAAACCAGATGAATTTCTCCCGGTCCTGGAAAATTTTATAGACATTGTTTGAAGGTAATCCTGCGGAGGTTGTAATGTGCCTGACAAAAGGGTTTTGAGCCGAAAGGTTGAATCCGGCCAGCAAAAAGATCAAGGGATATAGGAGTTTTCTCCTTATCAATTCATTCAATGGATTTGGTGAAATGTTTAATTATTTCCCTGAAGTCATTCAGTCTTCGGCGGGATATACTCAACGAGGTCCCATCTACCAGAGAGACAAAATTTCCCTGATAACTGGAATAGGCTTTCAAAAAGTTCAGGTTGATGATAATGGATTTATGAATCCTGAAGAAAGCAGGTTGGTCAAGGATTTTTTCAAAGTCACCCATGGTTTTTGTTGCTACGATTTTCTTCAGACCTGACAGGTGAATGATGGTATAGTTGCTGTCGGCCTCCAGATACATAATATCTGATGTATCAACAAGCTGAAATCCGAATTGTTCGGAAACGGTAATTTTTTTAATGTATTTACTGCCCGAATTGATGTTATCATTCAGGTTGATAAGCGATTCGTGATAAATTTTTTTCTCAGGTTCCTTGCTTTTCATCAACAAGTGATGCCTGATAGCTTTTGATACTGCGTCCCTGAGATCCTGGGGCGTAATGGGTTTCAACAAATAATCAATGGCACTTGCCTTCAAGGCCCGCAAGGCATACCCTTCAAAGGCAGTAACAAAGATGACGCTGTAAAGGCCAGTCTGAATGGATGAAAGGAAGGAAAACCCATCCTCTTTGGGCATCGAAATGTCCAGAAAAATAAAATCGACCTCGTGTTTGGACAGCAACTCCCTTCCTTCGGCTGCAGAGGAGGCCAGCGCAACAACCTCTACCTCCTTACAGTATTGATAGAGCAACAGTTCCAGTACTTCACGTACGTTTCTTTCATCATCGATAATAATAGCGCGGTACTTTTTCATCATTTCAAATATACCTTTAATTTATTTGAAAATGAATGTCTGAAATGAAATTTGATTGCTTTTTAACTCAGATAGACAGATTATTGACAAGGGATAACAGGCCAATTTTAGATCCATAGCCGGGTTCTGTAGGGTCCAGGTAACGAAGAGATAGTGCAATCTTGGAAATGTGGCCGTCTACTTCAACCACTCGAGTACAGCTACTACCGGAAAATGATCAGACAATTCGACAAAATCCCTGTGATAGGAAATAGCCTTGAACCGTTTGCTGTGAAGTACGTAATCAATTCTGAAAAGCGGTAGAAAGCCATTGTAGGTATTGGAGATTCCAACGCCTGCTTCTGTGAAAGAATCCATTAAATTACTGCCAAGTACATGATAAGTGTAGGAAAGTGGGGTATCATTAAAATCTCCGCATACGATCACCGGATAGGGACATCTCCGGATATGGGCAGCCACAGTTCTCGCCTGGCTGGCACGAAAAGTAAAGGCAATGATCATTTTTTTGCTGATCAAACGTGCCTCCCTCAGTTGTTGTTCGTTGGTCCCGGTCTTGTCGGGATCAGTCAGTGAATAATCTTCCGGAGTAATCCGGTAGGATTGGAAATGGCAATTGTATATCCGGATCGTATCGCCCGGCCGCAAAACGATATCCGAAAAAAGTACCATGTTCGCGCTGTGTTCAAAACGGATCTCCCCCATTCGGGTGATGGGGAATTTTGACAGGGTCAACGGGCCCGCACTTGCAATGGTGTGTGCCAGGTGGTAGTGCCTGATGCCAGGAAGCGCATCACGCATTCCATCCGGACTCAACTTCCCACTTTTGAATAACCTGGCCTCTTGCAGGCAGATGATATCCGCATTGACATTTCGAAGGAAGTCGGTGATGTGGGGATGATCCATCTGTTTCCCCGAAATATCCTTTGAGAAGTAGTGAACATTGTAACTAATTATTTTTAAGGTCCCTTTCCCGGAGTTGAAACTTGGGATGGGCTGGATAAAATTCAGAAGGTGCTGGTATCCAATTAGAATGACACAAAGAGAGAGCAGCATTTTATTTGATCTGAGCAAGGCGTAACCAATAGCAAAAAGCAGGTTGATGACAAGCAGGTAAGGATAAAGCAGCCCAAGGAAGGCAGCTGGCCAAAAGCTATCCGGAGGAACAAGAACCGCTCCATACAGCAGAAAAAGCAGGCAGGCAAAAGTCAGATTCACATAGAATCCAAATTGTGATGCCAGACTCTTTAGGACGGTTTTTTTCATTTCTTGCCACTCATTCTGAAAAGCATCTCCTTTTCATCTGCAGTCAGGGTGTCATAGCCGGTTGTGCTGATCTTGTCCAGAATGCGGTTGATCTCATCCTGCTGCGCTTTCTTGCTCTGGTTGTAGCCAATTTCCCGGTAGGAACCCGAATTGTATTTGACGGTCAGCTTTTTTTTGGGTCTTGACCAATCGAAGATCCTGTCGAAAAATCGTTCGGATCCTTTCGAAACATCGAAGCCTGATTTTAGCAGGGACATGTAAAAGAAGCCCCAGAAGGCTCCTCCAAGATGGGCAAAATTGCCTCCTGCATTGTCTCCCGTCAGGTTGACCACATAAAGCAACACCGAGAAGAGTGCAATCCATTTGATCTTGACGGGACCGATGAGGATCAGATGGATCACATGGTTGGGAACGTATGCTGCCGTAGCAACCACGATGGTTATCACGGCTGCAGAGGCTCCCATCAGTTGGGTAAAGGCGATCGCATGCTGAAAGTAGGGGAAGAAGTTGTAGGCCATCATGAAAAAGAGTCCGCCTGAGATGCCCCCGAAGAAATAGAGACAGAGCAATTTGCGGGGCTGATGGTATTCGAGGAAAATTCGGCCGAAGGAGTAGAGCCATAGCAGATTGAAAAGGATGTGCCACAACTCGTAATGCAAAAACATATAGGTCACCAACGTCCAGGGACGTGAAATAAATTGCCCGAAAGAGGCTGGCAGCGATAGCCAGTCGAGGAAGGCAAGATGGTCATTCCCTCCCAGTACCATGGAAACCGCAGTCAGCCTGACCACAATCCATACTGCGATGTTGATGTATATCAACTTCGTCAGGTAGGATCCGTGCTGGTAAGAGAGCTTTATTTCATCCGTAATTCCCATGTCATTCCTTCTACGCACAATTGTTTAACCCAAATGCAACCAATCTCCATTTCAAACGCCAGATCGCCGAAAAATCGAAAATCAAAATGTGATTACTCCGCGTCAATAAAAATTCTTTGAATTGACATTCCAGTACCTTAGCAAGAGGTATCCAAATAACATCCCCCCCAGGTGGGCAAAATGGGCCACATCACTGTTGGCCTGTGAAAATCCGAGATAAAGTTCAATCAATCCATAGCCAATTACAAAATATTTGGCCTTGATGGGGACGGGAGGGAACAGCAACATCAACTCCGTATTTGGGAACAGCACTCCGAAAGCAAGCAAAATGCCGAAAACGGCACCTGATGCACCTACGGTCGGGATGTTGATCTTTTCCTCAAAGATACGCTGTACAATTTCGACTCCCTGCTGGGTATAGGCTGGATTGCCTGGAGCTTCCGACCATTTGTTGATAAAATCGTGCACCCAGGGTGCCGCCTGACCGCCCAAATTGCTTTTGACAAAAGTGGCCAGAAGTTCGGGTGAAGGGGTATTTGCAAACGCAGACACCGTTTTGGCAACGTGCGACAATTCCAGGTAATTCACAAAAAGATGCAACGCGGCAGCTCCTAAACCGGTTACCAGAAAATAGATCAGAAATCGTTTCGGTCCCCAAACCATTTCGAGTACCTTCCCGAACATGTACAAGGCAAACATATTGAAAAACAGGTGGCCGAAGTTTGCATGCATAAATATATGTGTCACCAGTTGGTAGGGTCTGAAATTGGGTGATCCGGGATAATACAGTCCCAGTTTTTCGGTGAGATCTATTCCTGCTGGTTTCAAGGCCCAGGTGGCTACCAGCATCACGATGTTGATAAGAATCAGATTCTTGACAACAGGTGGGATGGAATAAGGGGAAGATGGACGATATTGCATAGGTATATTTTCAGATCATTTTATGCAAAAATAAGGAATCGGACGAGAAACGCTAATCTTTCAGCAGATTTTCGATATCGGCCATGGCAAGGATCGAAATGATTTTCTTGCCGGAAGGAGAAAATCCGGGTGACTGGCAGGCAAAAAGCTGGTTGAAGAGGGCACTCATCTCCTCCTGCTTCAGGGAGATTCCATAATTAACAGCGGAGGACAAGGCAAGTACCCTGGCCAGTTGTGCCTTGATCTCCTCTACCAGATCAACAGGCCGGAATTGGAAGGAGGCTATGACATTTTCTACCAACTCCTTGGCGTCTAAGTGACTCAATACCCCCGGCGTCCCGTCGATGTAAAAAAGATGATTCTTCTCAGCCCTAATTTCAAAACCCAACTGGTGCAATTCATCCCGTAAGGCATTCAGGATTTCGGCATCGGCAGCATTCAGTTCCAATTCAGGGGGGAATAGCTGCCGCTGAGAAACAGACAAATGGGAATTGAAATTCTGCATGAAATTCTCGTACAGTATCCTCGCATGTGCCTCCCGCTGGTCGATCACCATCAGGCCGGACTTGACAGGTGTGAGCAAGTACCTGTTTTTAAGCTGCAGAAAGTTAGCCGACTGATAAGCTTGCTCTTCGCCCAGGGGAAAGGTAGTCTGCCTATTTTCATTTTCGTCAGGTCCACTTTCTATGAAAAAATGTCCTCCAGCCCCCTGCTCCAGATTCGGTGCTCCATGCACTGAACCTTGGGTTCCATGCTCTATCCCCTGATAAAGCTTTTCCCATTGACTGATCTGATTTCCCTCCCTTCCCGGGTAATGCTCTTGGTGGAAAGGGTTGTAATGGCGGTTGATTTCGATCTCCGGGGGTGCAAAACTACTGCCCCTTCCGGGGAGGAGCGGAATGTCGATCGATCCTTGTTGATCGAAATCGATGGCTGGCATTAGATTGTATTTTCCAATGGATTCGCGGATACAAGCACTAAGAATTTGCCAGATGGCCTGTTCGTCCTCGAATTTAATCTCCGTTTTGGTCGGGTGAATATTGATGTCGATGGAAGCAGTATCTACCTCCAGGTAAAGGAAGTAAGAGGGAATTGCATCGGGAGGCAAAATTCGCTCGTAGGCGTGCATGACTGCACGATGAAAGAAGGGATGCTTCATAAACCTGCCATTCACGAAGAAGAATTGCTCTCCGAAACTCTTCTTGGCAAATTTGGGTTGTCCGATAAAACCGGATATTTTGACCAGAGTCGTCCCCGCATCGACAGGTGTCAGACTCTGGTTGATCCCCTTGCCAAAGAGTCCGACAATTCGTTTTCGGACATTTTCGGAGGGAAGCTCGTACACGGGAGCCTGGTTGTGAAAGAGCGATATGGCCAGTTCAGGGTTGGCCAGGGCAATCCGTTGTATTTCCGTGATAATGTTTTTTAGTTCGTAGCTGTTCGATTTCAGGAATTTTCGTCTGGCAGGAACATTGAAAAAAAGATTTTTTACAGCGAAGTTAGAGCCTTCCGGACAGTGGTCGCCTTGTTGTTTTTGCAAAACGGATCCAAGGATATGAAGATAGGTCCCCAGTTCTTCCCCTTGCTGGCGGGTTCTTAACTCTACGTCAGCTACGGAAGCAATGGAAGCGAGCGCTTCTCCGCGGAATCCCATCGTCCTTACCGAAAACAGGTCGTTGGCTTCCCGAATCTTGGAGGTTGCGTGACGTTCGAACGACATCCGCGCATCGGTGGGCGACATTCCCTTGCCGTTGTCGATCACCTGAATCAATGTCCTTCCGGCATCCTTCACATACACCGTGATTGAGTCACCCCCTGCATCAATGGCATTTTCCACCAGCTCCTTGACCACGGAGGCCGGCCGCTGGATGACCTCGCCAGCTGCTATCTGGTTGGCTACTGAATCGGGCAGAAGATGGATAACGTCAGACACGGAATTGAAAAATAAAGTTTGGACAAAGTTGAAAATTTTGGAATCGTCCCCAATGATCAGACAAATATAGCGGATATTTTGTAGAGACCTTGTTCCGGGATCAAGGTAAAATGGAAGAGATCCGGATCAGTTTGATGCCGGAATATTTCATTTTCTCCTTAAAAATCGTTAAATTTAGGATACCTGTGAAAGTTGAAAAACTGGAAGAAAAAAAAACGGTTCTTTCTCCTCCAGGGATGATCTTCCAATGCAGAAGAATATGTAATTCGCAAATTTTTATCCTGATTCAGGTAGATAGTAACTATTTAACAGCAGTCGGATGTTGGTAAAAACTTACGGAAGTGCAGTGCACGGCATCGACGCGACCACGATTACGATCGAGTGCGATGTGTCGAAAGGGATTCGTTTTAACATGGTCGGCCTGGCCGATCTGGCGGTTCGGGAGAGCCAGCAACGAATCGATGCCGCCTTGCGTTTCAATGGCTACCGGCTTCCCGGAAAGAAAACCGTCATCAACATGGCGCCCGCTGATATTCACAAGGAGGGTTCTGCCTACGACCTTCCCATCGCGATGGGAATTCTCACGGCATCCGAACAAATCATTGCACCCGAAATCGGGAGGTTTGTCATGATGGGAGAGTTGTCGCTCGACGGGGGATTGCAAACGGTAAGGGGAGTGCTTCCGATTGCCATCCGGGCAAGGGAAGAGGGCTTTGAAGGTCTCATTGTCCCCTTGCAAAACGCCCGGGAAGCGGCTGTAGTCGACAAGTTGAAGATCTTTGGCGTCGAGAACATCCGTGAGGTGATCGATTATTTTAGCAGCGCGATACCGCTCAGACAAACGGTGATCGACACCAGACAGGAGTTTAGCACGGGCAAGAATCGGTTTGACGTAGATTTTTCAGAGGTGAAGGGGCAGGAAAACGTCAAAAGGGCGCTTGAGATTGCCGCCGCAGGAAGTCACAATTTGATCATGATAGGTCCGCCAGGTGCCGGCAAGACGATGCTTGCCAAAAGGATACCAACCATCCTGCCGCCCTTCACCCTGAAGGAGGCCCTCGAAACGACCAAGATTCACTCCGTAGCAGGAAAGATCGAACGCGAAACTTCCCTGATGGTCTGTCGTCCTTTCCGAAGCCCGCACCATACGATTTCAGACGCCGCTCTGGTCGGGGGCGGGACCATCCCCCAACCGGGCGAAATATCCCTGGCACACAACGGCGTCCTTTTCCTGGACGAGTTGCCCGAATTCAAGCGCTCCGTGCTCGAAGTGATGCGACAACCACTGGAAGATCGCACGATCACTGTTTCGAGGGCCAGAAGTTCGGTCGAATTTCCCTCCAACTTCATGCTGGTGGCCTCGATGAACCCCTGTCCCTGCGGATACTACAACCACCCGACCAAGCAGTGCGTCTGTGCTCCCGGTATAGTCCAAAAATACCTGAACAGGATATCGGGCCCTTTGCTCGACCGGATCGATATTCACCTGGAGGTGGTACCGGTGCCGTTCAACCAAATCTCGGCAATGAGCTCTGGCGAATCGAGCGATACGATTCGGGCCAGGGTGATTGCGGCGCGCGAGATCCAACGCGTACGCTTCGAAGAGGCGGGTATCTATTGCAATGCCCAGATGACCACCAAATTGCTTCATCTCTATTGCACCCCGGACCGGGCAGGGGATGCCATCCTTAAAAATGCAATGGAGAAACTGGGTCTGTCGGCCAGGGCATATGACCGGATCCTGAAAGTGGCCAGAACCATTGCCGACCTCGAGGGGGCCGAAAACATCCAGGCCGACCATCTCGGCGAAGCCATTCAATACCGGAGCCTGGACCGGGAAGGGTGGGGATCGTAATAGGCAACTCCCCCTCGTTTGAGCGCAGCGGTAACGAGGGGGCTGCAACTGCTCGTTTGCAACGAGTTAACAAATTTTGAATAGTCTCATCATCCAATAATTAATTAACTTATTCAGATGTCAATTAATTACACAAGCTAAATTTGATTCACTTAAAACTGTTTATGCCAAAATCATAAATTAATTTCTTATACTACGGTTGATATTGTAATAGTTTTATTTGTTTTTCTCAAAAAAATGAGGTAACTTGTGGTACTTGATTTAGGGGATTAAGTAAATGTAAGCCCCTAGGTGACGAAAGTTGCTTAGGGGTTTTAAATTTTGAAGCGGCATAGGATGCTCCAAATCTTTAAGTCGAAGGGTCAACCAGGAAGACAAAACACTGAAAAATGATTCTATCTTTGATATAACCAAAAACCCAAACCAACATGCGGTTTATTTCCTAACGTTTACAATTGTAGAATGGATCGATGTTTTTACACGTGCAAGTTACAAATTGGAGATAGCCAACTCATTGGAATATTGCAGGCAATACAAAGGCTTAAAACTATATGCCTTTTGCCTGATGAGCAATCATATCCATTTGGTTTGTGGAGCAAGGGCCTTAATTGTCGAACAGGCTGAAGATTATTTGTTCAGTTCAGCGAGGAGTTATTCTTCACTCGTTGGAATGATTGAAGTTGATCATGAATTTTAGTTGTTTTTCGTCGCAGACGAATAGATATCAACCCCTCGTTACCGCTTTGCTCAAACGAGGGGGAGCGAGGACGAGGGGGGCAATATTTTAATTTCAAACTACCAGATTACGATCCGCCCCGTATCAGCGGTTGCAGCTTTGCATCCAAAAGCATCCTCAAACTCCTTCATTAACGGAAGTGAGGCATTGATTCTCCAGCGGGCTGGGGAGTGGGGATCGGTCTGAACCTGGCTGATCAGACTCTCGTTGGTCATATTTTCACGCCAAACCTGCGCCCATCCCAGGAAAAATCTTTGTTCCGGGGTAAACCCATCTATCGGCTCAGGACGTTTTTTGCCCTCCAGTGATTTTTCCAAGGCATAATAACCAAGGGTCAATCCACCCAGGTCTGCAATATTCTCACCCAGAGTCAGTTTGCCGTCAATCTTAAATCCTTTTGTAACTTCAATGGCGGCAAAGTAGTTTTCCATCTTTTTGCCAAGAGCAGCAAAATTCGCCGAATCGGCAGGGGTCCACCAGTTTCTTAAATTACCGGTGCCATCGTATTTTGCACCTTGATCATCAAATCCGTGGGTGATCTCGTGACCTATCACGGCGATGATACCTCCATAATTGATGGCATCATCTGCATCCGGGTTAAAGAACGGGGGTTGTAGAATGGCTGCAGGAAAGACGATCTCGTTGTTGGTCGGATTGTTGTAGGCATTGATGGTTTGTGGCGACATTCCCCACTCTTTTTTATCCACAGGTTTCCCTGCTTTAGCTACCATGTCACGGTGTTCCCACAAGGAAATATTCATGCTGTTTTCAGCTAGTTTGTCTGGCTGAATGTCGATGGTTGAATAGTCTTTCCAGGTGTCAGGATAACCAATCTTCCAGCTAAAAGCTGCCAACTTCTCTTTCGCCTTCTCCTTGGTGGGTGCACTCATCCATGAAAGTTTCTCAATTCGGTCACGGTATGCCGCACGAACGTTTTCAATCATATCGGATACCTTTTTCTTGGAGGATTCGGGGAAATATTTCGCTGCAAAAAGCTTGCCCAAAGGCATTCCCAACCTGTTGTTGGCACTCATAATGGCACGTTCGACACGAGGTCTTTGCTTCTTCACACCATACATGATCGTGTTGTAAAAATGGAACGATTCATTGTAGAAGGCATAAGGCAAAACCGTGGCAAAAGAGGAAAGCAGATGCCAGCGGTAATAGGTTTTCAACGTCTCCGTGGAGGTGCCCTTAAGCAGTTGGTTCAGATTCTTCAGATAATTTTTATCGTGGACAATCACTGTATCTGTTTTCAATCCATAGTTTTTATAATATCCTTCCCAGTTGATCTCCGGTGCAAGCGAATGAAGTTCTGAGTTTGTAATTTTATTGTACATCTTCAATGGATCGCGCATCTCAAAATTCTTCAGTTGAATGAATGCCAGACTGGTTTCGAATTCGAGGATTGTTTTACCCGGATCTGCCACCTTCCAAGCTGCCAACGAAAACATCAGGTCGACATGCTTCACAAATTCTGCACGGATTTTGACCATGGATGAATCCTTATTTTCATAATAGTTGCGATCCCCCAGCGACAAGCCACCCTGTCCCATAAAGACGGCATTCATGGTACTGTTCCGGTCGTCAGCGCCAACTCCGACTGAAAAAGGTCCGCCGATGCCCAATTGATCCAATTCTCCCGTAAGGGCAATCAGTTCTGAATTATCCTTCGTCGCCATAATCTTGTCAAGCAGTGTAGCGATTGGCGAAATTCCCCGTTTTTCAATGGTGACTGTATCCATGTAGGCACGGTAATAATCTGTGATCTGCTGTGCTTCACTCCCTTTTGCCAGGTCATTCTTTGCAAGCAAATCATTGACTATTCCTTTTATTTTCACCTCTCTGGTCTCTTTATCCAGAATATTGAATGAACCCCAGGCCATTTCTGTTCCGGGAATGGGATTGTTTTTCTTCCAGTTACCATTGACAAAGCCATCAAAATCCGCACAGGGTTGAACAGATTTATCCATCGTAGACAGATCAAAGGCAGGAATTTTTTTGGCCTCAGCTGTTGGTTTGGGACTATTTGTACAAGCGGCTAAAAAAAACAATGTGTTGATAGTAAGAACAATTACGGGAAATTTAAATTTTTTCATCTGTCAATAGGATTTGGATTTGTAGACCAATACTTCGTTGTGAAATATACAATTAATTTTAACATCTTCACCTGCAAACAGTAAGAACGCTTTCTCGCAGCAATTGCGCCAACCTGCTTTCTATAATTCTCCTGCTACCCCAAGTTTGACCGAAGCGGTAACGTGGGGGAAACGAGGGGAAGTAGGAAGATAATAAATTCCTTCAGTCTTTGGTACATCGGACTGAAAACCCCATCTGCGAAAGATTGTTTCCGAATCTATTGACCTGTCCAAGACTGTAAAACATTTGATAATCAAAACCGCCGGAAGACCACCAATGACCAATATATCCAAGACCTTCATTTAATCCGCCGGGATAGAATAAACCACCTGGAAGTGCAGTGAAGCCCGTTTCGTTGGTTGCCTCTGTATTGTATTTTATCCAATGATTTGTACCGGTCTCCTTTAACTTTCCTTTGGCCAAACTAACTGTTCCCTGAAACGCAGGTAAAATATTATTCCATTCAGCATCACTTGGTACATGCCATCCGGAAGGGCATAGCTTGCCTGTGACAACTACGTTCCAGTCATAAAGAGCACCATAGATTTTTTTGTTATCAATCGAATAATTTGGCCAATTGTATCCGGAGACAATTAAACTTGCCGAAGAGGTACTGCCATGAAACAACGGGATGTCAGTTCCATCGTTGTATTTGGTAGTTTTCAGATTTTCAGCCATCCACAGTTGAGAGCCTATTTGTATCGTTTTATAAACATTCCCTTCAATATCGGATAAAGTGCCGTAGGTAAGATTTGGATTGAAAACGATGTCGCTACTCACCGATTGAACGGTTTCCTTTTTACAACAAAAAACCGTAGAAAGTGACAAAACCAGAAGAATATAGAAATGTAACCTCAAGCAGCTTTCTATTTTCATGGCAATTGGATTTAAGATCAAACCACTCGAAATTAATAGATTAAAAGCTTATTTCCTAATATTTTTGACTGAAATTGTACGAAACTGAGCCGATTGATTTGAATCTTCTGCCTCTTTTAAATCGGAAAGATCCGGAAGGATTATTGCTCCCCCTCGTTCTCGCTTCGCTCAAACGAGGGGATTTGGAATACCTAATTTGCAATTGTACCAAATAAAAGGTATACTTGTAATAAGTTAAAAATCCAACCATGGCAGACAAATTTTCAGACCCGATCGGACGATTGATGGGATTGCGCTACAAGTCGCACCCTTGGCACGGGATCCACATCGGAGACCACGCCCCGGAAAAGGTAACTGCTTTCATCGAAGTAGTTCCGACCGATACCGTAAAATATGAAGTTGACAAGGACTCCGGTTACCTCAAGATCGACAGGCCCCAGCAATATTCGAACGTTTGTCCGGCATTGTACGGCTTTATCCCGCAAACCTATTGCGGGAAACTGGTCGGAGACCTCTGCTCCAAAAAAACGGGTAAAAAAGGAATCAAGGGCGACGGTGACCCGATCGACATCGTGGTACTGACAGAGAAGGCGATACATCACGGCGATATTTTGGTTACGGCCAAGCCCATTGGCGGATTGCGCATGATTGACGGTACCGAAGCGGACGACAAGATCATCGCCGTGCTGAACAACGACTTCGTTTATGGTCACTTTACCTCCCTGAACGATGTACCAAAGCACATCATCACCCGTTTGCGTCACTATTTTCTTACCTATAAGGAGATTCCAGGGGAAGAAGGAAACACCATTATCGAAGCCATCTACGACCGGGATGAAGCGTTGGAAGTGATCCGTACTTCCATCCAGGATTACAGCAACCGCTTCGACCATCTGGGGAAGATGCTGATATTGGACGATTGATAAGATTAATAAGTTTTGATATAAAAAAAGAGGAGCTTCAGGCCCCTCTTTTTTTTGTGAAAAATCATCTTCCATGTTGGAATGGTTCTACAGTTCCGCTTTAAATTCTATTTTATTTTCGAACAAGGTCCAGATAGGAATAGTCAAATCCGTTTTTCTCATCGTAGCGGTCTTCGCGGAAGTGCTCCGTCCATTCGGTAAAATCGACGGTGGGGAAGAAGGTGTCTGCCTCCAGATCCTTGTGCACCAGGGTCAGGTACAGCTTTCCCGTGAGGGGATAAAACTGCCTGTAAATCATCCCACCACCGATGACAAAGGCTTCCGGCTCGTTGGCGACGGCTGCAACTGCCTCTTCGACCGACCAGACCGATTCACAACAGGGGAAGGTTTCGCCGGGTACATCCGTGATGACGATGTTCCTCCGATTGGGCAGCGCCCCTTTCGGCAGGGAGAAGAAAGTTCGTTTTCCCATGATAACGGGTCGGCCGGAGGTGATGCTCTTGAATCTCTTCAAGTCTTCGGGCAGATGGAAAAGGAGATCGTTGTTAAGGCCAATGGCGAAATTCTGCGCCACAGCAACGATGATGGAAATATTTTTATGAACCATAAATTCTGATTTTAGCTTTTAAAGATAGGGAAAGAAAATTTCGATTTTCGATTTTCGTACTCCCCGTCCTTCAGTCCTATTGTCCTAGTCCTATGTTCTTATAGTCCTTTAGTCCTACAGTCCTACAGTCTCAGCACTACTTACACCGAAACCTCCCCCTTGATATGCGGGTGTGCCTGGTAGTTGACCAATTCAAAATCTTCAAATTTAAAATCGAAAATACTCTTTACCTCCGGATTGATCTTCATTTGCGGCAGCGGAAAAGGTTCGCGCGACAGTTGAAGTTTTACTTGCTCCAGATGGTTGTTGTAGATGTGCGCATCCCCGAAGGTGTGGACAAAATCTCCGGGCTGAAGTCCGGTTACCTGAGCGACCATCAGCGTAAGCAGGGCATAGGAGGCAATGTTAAATGGCACCCCCAGGAAGACATCTGCACTGCGCTGATAGAGCTGACAGGAGAGCTTTCCATTGTTGACATAAAACTGGAAAAGCAAATGGCAGGGTGGGAGTTTCATCTTATCCAGATCCCCAACATTCCAGGCGTTGACGATCAGTCGGCGCGACAGGGGATTGTTTTTAATCTGTTCGATAACCTGTGAAATCTGGTCTATCTCCCTTCCATCCGGGGCAGACCACGAACGCCACTGATGGCCGTACACGGGTCCCAGTTCCCCATCCTCTCCGGCCCATTCGTTCCAGATTTTCACTCCGTTATCCTGCAGATATTTGACATTGGTATCCCCCTTCAGAAACCAGAGCAATTCGTGGATGATTGATTTCAGGTGTACCTTTTTTGTGGTAACAACGGGAAATCCTTCGGCCAGATTGAATCTCATCTGGTAACCAAAACGGCTGAGCGTTCCAGTACCGGTACGATCGGCACGAGGATTCCCTGTATCCAGCAGGTGTGATAACAGGTTGAGATATTGTCGCATTGCAGTAGTTATTCTTCGGTTAAAGGTAGCTCCGGATCACTTCTTTTGCTGATTTCATCCCGTATAACGGAGGCTTTTTCGTATTCTTCGTCGTGAATGGCTTTGTCGAGCATCTCATTCAGTTCTTCGACAGAAAATTCATCGTAGACGGAATGTTCGTCCAGCTCATCCTCTGTGACTGCCTCTTCGTCGGAATCTTCAAAATCGATGAGGATGCCGGTCTGGCTCATCACCTCCTCCGTGGTATAAATCGGGCAGCTGCAACGCAAAGCCAACGCAATTGCGTCGGAGGTTCTGGAGTCGATGCTGAAGTTTCCCTTTTCACCCGTCAACTTCATTTCGGCATAGAAAATTCCCTCCTCAAATGCATGAATAAAAACCTCTGTTAATTGAATTTCAAAAGTAGAGAGTACCGTTGTGAACAGATCGTGTGTCAATGGTCTGGGAGGCTTAAGTCCCTCCAGATTGATGGCAATGGCCTGTGCTTCAACGGCTCCGATGATGATTGGAATTCGTCGGTTTCCATCTGTTTCGGCCAGTACCAGGGCATAGGCGCCCGATTGATCCTGACTGTAGGAGAGGCCCAAAATTTTCAATCTGATTTTTTTCACACGCAATGACTTAATTGATCTTCTTCTGCAAAGATAAAATTTTTGTACTACTGAAGTCCGCGTTTTTTCAACAGAGGGGTGATATCAGGATCCTTACCTCTGAATTTGGTGTAGATGGCCATTCCTTCGTCCGTTCCGCAGTTGGTGAGAAGGTCGCGGAATTTAGCTGCCAGCGCCGGATTGAAAATATTGCCTGAAGATTTGAAGGCATCGAATGCATCTGCATCCAATACCGAAGCCCAAAGATATACGTAGTAACCCGCGGTATATCCACCACTGAAGGAGTGCTGGAAATAGGTGCTTCTGTATCTGGGAAGAATCTCGTCGATCAGCCCAATCTTGTCCATGGATTGTTTTTCAAATGCCCTGACATCGGCAATGGCAGGATTGGCTGCCGTGTTGAAATCCATATCGAGAATGGATGCTGCAAGTAATTCGGTCGTCAGAAATCCCTGATTGAAATGGCTGCTCTTTTCCAGCTTTTCGATCAACGCGTCAGGAATCACCTTGCCGGTTTTGTAATGTTTGGCATAGGCCCTTAAAACCTGGGGTTCGGCTGCCCAGTTCTCATCTACCTGGGAAGGAAGTTCCACGAAATCGCGCGGAACATCGCGTGCCGTACGTTCGTAAGGTCCATCTGCGAAAACACTGTGCAGCGCGTGGCCAAATTCGTGGAAGGCAGTGGTTACCTCCTCGAAACTAAAGAGGGCAGGGGCATTCCCGGTAGGACGTGTCAGGTTCATCACCATCGAAATAATCGGATCAACCTTCTTGCCGTTGCGGTACTGTCGACCACCAAAGCCGGTACACCAGGCACCTACCCGCTTCCCGTCTCTTGGATGAAAGTCCATGTAAAGGATGGCCAGATGTGATTTGTCCTTGTCTTTTACCTCATAGGCAACCACTTCGGGATGATAAACCGGAAGGTCGGTTCTTTTTTCAAACGTAATGCCGTACAATTTGTTGGCTACATAGAAAAGTCCATTCTGAACGTTTTCCAGCGAGAAATAGGGTTTAAGCTCTGCTTCATCGAGGTTATACCTGGCTTTCCTGACTTTTTCGGAATAGTACCACCAATCCCACGACTGGAGTTTAAATTTTCCACCCTCCTTGTCGATAATGGCCTGCAAATCGGCCCTTTCAGCTTTGGCTCTTGCCAGGGCAGGTACCCACAATTTGTTCAGGAACTGATAGACAATCTCAGGAGTTTTGGCCATGTTTTCGGCAATGACGAAAGAAGCGAAGTTTTTAAAGCCCATCAGCTTGGCTTTTTGGTCACGAAGCAAAACCATTTTTTTGATCAGCTCCTTGTTGTCGAATTGATTGTCATAATCTCCGCGCATGTAGTATCCCTTGTAGAGCTTTTCGCGTAGATCGCGGTTGTTGGCGTAGGTAAGAAAGGGAAGCATGCTGGGCTTGGCGAGGTTAAAAACCCACTTTCCGGCCATACCGCCTTTGGTTGCTTCGATGGCTGCGGCATCCACGACATCAGCGGGTAGACCTGAGAGATCCTCCTTTTTATCGACCACCAACTTGAAGTTCTTGTTGGTCTCGGCAAGAAGATTTTCGCCGTATTGCAAAACGGTCTTGGACAGCTCTTCGTTGATTTTGCGAAGCTTGGCCTGATCTTCGGGTGAGAGGTTGGCTCCACCGCGTTCAAAATCCTTGTAATATTTTTCAGTGACCCGAATTTGCTGGGCATTCAAACCCATTTCGTTCCTTTTTTCATAGACGGCCTTCACTTTTTTGAAGAGGCCTGGATTGAGGGAGACATTATCGTGGTGGCGGGTCAGTTTTGGGGTGATCTCACGGGCCATTTTCTGCATCTCCGGTGTGGTGTTAGCGCCATTGATATTGGAGAAAATACGTGATGCAACGGAAAGCTCATCACCTGCGACATCCATCGCCAGAATGGTGTTGTTAAAATCGGGAGCAGCCGGATTATTGATGATAGCAGCAATCTCTGCCTCGTGCGCCTTGATACCGTCTTCAATGGCAGGAAGGTAATGTTCCAGTTTAATTTCCCCGAAAGGAGGAACCTGAAAAGGAGTCGTAAATGGTTTCATCAATGGATTTTCAGTGGGGGCAGATTTATTTTCTGCTGGTTGAAAGGAGAGAAGCATAAAGGGCATAAAAAGGACGAGGAACACATTTTTTTTCATCTTGTGGAAGTTTGCAGTTCAGTGGGAAAAGGTACAATTTATTTTTGGGAGGAGAAACGATTTTTGTCGGATTTGCAATTTTGCTGAGAAAAATAATGGAGCGGCCATTTTCGGTTTTGAACCGGGCGGATTATCCGAACGCAACTGTAGACTGCTTCTGGATTATCGGATACTTACCCTTGAGATGCGATACCATTCTTTGCGTCTTCAAGGTGAAAAGGATCAACCTCCATGCAGAAAACTCCAAACTCAGGAAGATAGGACCGTGTAAAGTTCGCTTGCGGCATAACGGTCTGTCACCTTTACCAGAAATTTTGCTTCGAGGAGTCTGAATTCGTTAAGCGCTAGTTCCGGCTTGTTGTTTTCTTTGGAAAGGTGGCTCAGGAAGACGCATTGCAGCAATGGATGCGCATGCTCTCTCAATAGTTCATATGCCTGAGTGTTGGAAAGATGCCCGACTTCTGATTCTATTCTGGCTTTCAGGTAAAAAGGGTAGGGCCCTTCCTTGAGCATTTGCTCGTCGTAGTTGGTCTCCAGAAAGAGAGCGTGACACTGGTTCAGATGATATTTGACATTATCGCAGGGGGAGCCGATGTCGGTGAAAACTCCCACGCTGGTAACCTGATGTACCACCCTGAAGGAGGTTGGTTCTGCCGCATCGTGATTTTTCCCGATGGGGAAAATGGTAAATGCACCTACTGTTACCGGCACATTATTTTGGATGGCAAGGTAGGAAATCGGTTTCCAGGAATGGAAGGAGGCCTTGAAGGTTCCTTCCGTCATGTAAACAGGGATATCCAGTTTTTTCCCCATTACCCGGGCACCCCTAACGTGGTCACCATGTTCGTGGGTGATGAAAAGTGCCCTTATTTTTTTGGGATCGAGCGATCGCTCTGCCATCCTGTTAAGGATCTGTTTGAAGGACAGTCCGGCATCTATCAGTACCGCATCTTCCTTGTTCCCTATGTAATAGCAATTTCCATTGCTTCCGGACGCCAATGCGCAAATTTCGACCATGTCTGTATGTTAATTGGACGAAATTACTGTTTTTTTATGCTTTGAGCTGACAGTTGCAACAGATAATCTGTCTTCAAGTCCCCAAGTCCTATAGTCCTATAGTCCTCATGGTCTACCAAGTCCTCCAGCTCCATCTTTTCCCGCCTCAGGACAACTTCGAGCTGATCAGCCGGATAAATTCTTCCCTGGTGGCCACTTTCTCAAAGGCCCCGGTAAAGTCGGAAGTGGTGGTGACGGAGTTCTGTTTTTCGATGCCCCGCATGCACATGCACATGTGTTTGGCTTCAATAACCACTGCCACACCGAGCGGTTGAAGCGTATGCTGGATGCACTCCTTGATCTGCAAGGTTAATCGTTCCTGCACCTGAAGCCGTCGGGAGTAAGCTTCCACGACCCGTGCTATTTTGCTCAATCCGGTGATGTAGCCATTTGGGATATAGGCTACGTGGGCCTTCCCGAAAAAAGGAAGCATGTGGTGTTCGCAAAGAGAATAGATCTCTATGTCCTTGACGATCACCATTTGTCTGTAATCCTCCTTAAACATCGCGGATTTGAGAATCTCTTCTGGATCCATGCTGTATCCCTGGGTCATAAACTGCATGGCTTTGGCGATCCTGAGAGGAGATTTGTCCAGACCTTCGCGGGTGGGATTTTCACCAATAAGCTCAAGGATTTGTTTGTAAAGTTCGGCCATCCTGGTTACCGTCTCTTCAGGGTAACGCTCAATTTTCTGGTAACCATCGGCTTCCTTTTTGTGTAAAGAGAATTGCATCTTGAAATATTTTAAGTACCACTTGCTTCTGGATAAAATCACATCTGATTTGTGTCCATAAGCTGGTTTTGGATAAATTTTTAATTAAACTTGATACAAATAAACAACTTTTATTAACTTTTTTCGCCAAAACAAGTATGAATGTTTGTTAGAGGTTCAAATTAGATCACGGAAATTTTACATTTGCACCGCTAAATTATTTACACCCGATTTTGCCGAATGAGAATATTGTTTGTTGGAGCAACCTGTTTCGAACTCTACCAGTTTTTCGAGAATCTCATCGAAATTGAGGGAGAAGGAAAGAATATTTTCCGCTACCGATGGTACGACCTCGAAATTGACCTGTTGATACCCGGCATCGGCATGACTTTTACCGCGTATCATCTTACCAGGGCACTCTATGCCAACCAATATGATCTGGTTATCAATGCTGGCATTGCGGGCAGTTTTCGTGATGAGTTGTCCATCGGATCGGTCGTAAATGTCAAGAGTGAACAGATTTGTGATTTGGGAATTGAAGAGGGAAATTCGGTAGTATCCCTATTTGATGCCGGCTTTATGGAGACAGATCAGTTTCCTTTTGAAAAAGGCAGATTGGTTAATCCCAACCATTATCGTGAATTGGAACTTTCTTCTGTTGACGGGGTTACAGGGAACATCAGCCATGGCACGCCGGAAAGCATTGCAAGGATTACTTCTGCTTTCGATCCGGACGTCGAATCGATGGAGGGTGCCGCCGTCTTTTACGTCTGTATGCACGAAAAAGTACCCTTTCTGGAGATTCGTGCCATCTCCAATTTCGTAGAGTCGAGAGATACAGCCAAATGGGACATTCCGCTGGCAATCGAAAACCTCACCGATGAACTTTTTAGGTTTCTCCGTAAATTTGCAAAAATCAAACAGCTTTCCTAATGAACCTGACGCTGGGTTTCTCTACCTGTCCCAATGATACTTTTATCTTTGATGCGATGGTCAACGGGAGAATCGATACCGAAGGATTGCGCTTCAAGTTGCACCTGGCCGACGTTGAGGAATTGAATCGTCTCGCATTCGCTGCCGAAATAGACATCTCAAAAGTAAGTTACCACGCCTTCGCCTATCTATCGGATGCTTACCAGTTGCTGACTTCGGGCAGTGCACTCGGATTTGGGAACGGACCGCTGCTGATCAGCAAACACAAAATATATCCGGACGAAATAAAGGAGCTAAAAATTGCCATTCCCGGAAAATATACCACCGCCAACCTTCTCCTTTCCCTGGCCTATCCGCAACTCACTCAAAAACAGGAATACCTGTTCTCCGACATTGAGGAGGTAATTCTTTCCGGAGAGATGGATGCCGGAGTGATCATTCACGAAAACAGGTTTACCTACCGGTCGAAAGGACTTCGCAAAATCGTTGATCTTGGAGAATTGTGGGAGCAGCAATATGGATTGCCCATCCCTTTGGGTGGCATCCTTGTCAAGCGCAACCTGCCTGAGGATATCAGGCATAAAATTAACAGGGTACTGCGACGCAGTGTCGAATATGCCCTGCAGAATCCGAATGATTCCCTTCCTTTTGTGCGGCAACATGCCCAATCGATGGACGAATCTGTCATGCAGAACCATATTCGGTTGTACGTGAACGATTTTTCGGTAGATCTCGGGGTGAAGGGAAGAGAAGCCATTGATACACTCTATGAGAAAGGAGCCGAAAAACTGCTTTTCCCTCCGCTCAAACCTTCCTGGCTAATTTCCTGAATCAGGAAACCTTCCCCGCAAATTGGAACTCGCCTGTTCAAATCTGCTAATTTTGCAGTAATTTTACTGCATCGTATCTTTTCACAGGTTAAAGGCTTTTGAGCAAATGGGAAAAATCCTCCGACTATACCGGGATAACATCAATGCAATCATTGCCACACTGGTTGTTCACCTGGTTGTGTTGGTCTCGCTTCTCTTTGCCCAATTAAAGAACAACCTGGACCTGCCCCCTAACGCCTTATTTGTTGACCTTGTTTCGGAGGAGATCAAACCTCCAGAGCCTGAAAAGGAGAAAATGAATTTGGGCAATCAGTCGCTCGCATTGAATGGTGCGCTTTCAGGATCAAACAACTCCAATAGGGCGGTCAACCTGGGTGATCAGACAAACCGTGGCTCCGTAGACCCCTTCTTTGACAAGGCCTATGCCAAAGAGGTGGCTGCTGCCAAACAACTATCCAACGATGTGAAAAGGAATCTGGCACAGAAAATTCCCGATATCGGAGATATCCCGATGCCGGTTTACAACACCGAAGGGATGACCAGAGAGGAGGTCAAAAGATCCAATTTCAAGGGGAAATCAAACATTCATTACCTGCTTGGAAACCGGTATCACCTGCAGTTGCCCATCCCGGTCTATCTGGCTCAGGGAGGTGGAGAGGTGGTGGTGGATATCCTGGTGAACAGAAGCGGTGAGGTATTATCTGCCAGTCCAAGAAGCAGTGCCAATATTGGCGATCCCACCATGTTGGCCTATGCCAAACAGGCTGCAGAAAAAACGCTTTTTAATTCTGATACTTCGGCACCTGAAAAAGAACGGGGTACAATTACCTACCTTTTTGTTGCCCAGTGAAAAATCTTTCCTGCCAATAGCTCGGGAAGAACATTTTTTAACTGAAAATTTCTGTTTTTAAGTTGAATAATCCCCATCTTTGATTTGCTATTTGGAATGAGTTCAAATTTGAATATTCTAAAACATTAAAAATTAAAGCTATGTACGCAAAAATATTTTTGGTGGAGGGAATGAAATGCAAAAATTGCGTGGCCCATGTAGAAAAGGGAATCCAGGTGCTTGAAGGGGTCGAAGGTGTGGTTGCCGATCACATTACGGGCCGTGTCACCGTAACCGGGGAAGGATTGAGTGATGAAAAGATAAGATTGGCCATTGAGAAGTCGGGTTATCGCTTTCAGGGACCTGCAAAGCCAGGAACCCCGGGGTCCGATCTTTGGGTTAGCTGATTTCCTTGTCATTCTGGCTTATGTATGATCTTGTGACTGACATTATTTCCTCTTTATCAGTAAGTTATTGTCATTTTGTCTGCATTCCCCCTTGTGGCTTGTGTTTTGTTTATGGTAAGTAGAATTACCGGAAAACAATAAAAACACAGATATGAATTTCAACAATTTTACTATCAAGGCACAAGAGGCCGTTCAGCAGGCGTTACAGATCACTGCCGGCAACAACCAGCAGTCGGTCGAAACGGCTCACCTGATGAAAGGCCTGCTGTCAGAGGCAGAGAGTGTAACGGCTTTCCTCCTTCAGAAAACAGGCGTTAATATTGGTTACTTCAACAGGGAGCTTGATCGGATTATTGCCGGTTTCCCAAAAGTGACAGGAGGGGAGCCTTTCCTTTCATCCGTTTCCAACAGCACCATTCAAAAAGCCATTTCCCTTTCCCAAAAGATGGGAGATAAATTTGTCTCCATCGAGCATCTGCTGCTTGCCCTTCTGGATACAGGGGATGTCGTAAGCAAACTGATGAAGGAGCAAGGAGTCGACAAAAAAGGAATGGAAGAGGCCATTCGGGAGTTGAGAAAAGGATCAAAAGTAGAGAGCCAGACGGCTGAAGCTACCTTCAATTCGCTGAACCGTTTTGCAATTAACCTCAATGATGCCGCAAGGTCGGGCAAACTCGATCCCGTGATCGGGCGAGATGAAGAGATCCGTCGGGTCCTGCAAATTCTTTCCAGAAGAACAAAAAATAATCCCATTCTGGTTGGCGAACCCGGAACGGGAAAAACAGCTATCGCGGAAGGACTTGCCCAACGGATTGTACGAGGTGATGTACCCGAAAACCTCCAAAGCAAGCAAATCTTCTCCCTGGATATGGGTGCTCTTATTGCCGGTGCCAAATACAAGGGAGAATTTGAAGAGCGGCTCAAATCAGTCATTCAGGAGGTTGTTCAGGCAGAAGGCGAAGTCATTCTGTTCATCGACGAGATACACACGCTGGTAGGTGCAGGAAAGGGAGAAGGTGCCATGGATGCTGCCAACATCCTCAAACCGGCATTGGCTCGCGGAGACCTGCGGGCCGTTGGTGCCACCACACTCGGAGAATACCAGAAATATTTCGAAAAGGACAAAGCCCTGGAGCGTCGTTTCCAGCTAGTGATGGTAGATGAACCGGATACCCAGTCGGCAATCTCAATCCTGCGTGGACTGAAGGAACGGTACGAGAACCACCACAAGGTGCGGATCAAGGACGATGCCATCATCGCTGCCGTCGAATTGTCGCAACGTTACATTACCGGCCGCTTCCTGCCCGACAAGGCCATCGACCTGATGGATGAAGCGGCGGCCAAGCTGCGCATGGAGATGAACTCCCTTCCGGAAGAGTTGGATGAGATCGAACGCAAACTGACGCAACTGGAGATCGAACGGGCTGCCATCCAACGCGAGAACGACAAAACCAAACTCTCCCGTTTGGAAGAGGAGATTGCCAACCTCAAGGAGGAGCAAAAAAAATTCAGGGCTGCCTGGCAGGCCGAGAAATCGCTGATTGAGGGAATTCAGGCGAAGAAACAGGAGATCGAGCAACTGAAAACACAAGCCGACCAGGCAGAGAGACAAGGAGATTATGGGCTGGTGGCAGAAATCCGCTATGGCAAAATCAAGGAGGCGGAACTGGCCATTTCGGCCCTGCAGGAACAGCTGAAAGTCAAGCAACACAACCAGCCACTGATCAAGGAAGAGGTAGATGCAGAAGACATTGCCTCCGTAGTGGCTCGCTGGACCGGCATTCCTGTTTCCCGGATGCTGCAAAGCGAAAGGGAGAAATTGATACACCTGGAAGATGAATTGCACCAGAGGGTCATCGGTCAGGACGAGGCCATCGCCGCTGTTTCAGATGCAGTAAGACGCTCGAGGGCCGGCTTGCAGGACGAAAAACGCCCCATCGGATCGTTCATCTTCTTGGGAACAACAGGAGTAGGAAAGACGGAACTGGCCAAAGCACTTGCCGAATACCTCTTCGACGACGAGAATATGCTCACCAGAATAGACATGTCGGAATACCAGGAGAAATTCTCTGTGACCCGACTGATTGGCTCTCCTCCGGGATATGTGGGTTACGACGAAGGCGGACAACTGACCGAAGCCGTGCGCAGAAAACCCTATTCCGTTCTGCTTTTTGATGAGATCGAAAAGGCGCATCCGGATGTTTTCAATGTTTTGCTTCAGGTGCTCGACGATGGCCGACTGACAGACAACAAGGGAAGAACCGTCAATTTCAAAAATACCATCATCATCATGACCTCCAACCTGGGGTCGCACCTGATCCGCGAACGAACGGAACAAATGACGGATGCTACCAGGGCGGATGCCATGGAAAAACTCCAGGAAGAGCTGATGGATTTGTTGAAGCAGACCATCCGACCTGAGTTTCTCAACCGCATCGACGAAGTAATCGTCTTTTCTCCCTTGAACAGGAAAGAGATCAGACAGATTGTCAAACTGCAATTCGAACTGGTCGTCTTGCGACTCGAAAAGAGTGGCTACCGCGCAAAAATGACGGAAGCGGCCATCGATTGGATCGCAGAGGCCGGATTTGATCCACAATTTGGAGCCCGTCCCGTGAAACGGATGATGCAGAAATTCCTGCTAAACGACCTCTCCAAAGAGATCCTTGCGGGCAAAATTGACAAGAACCACGGAATTGTGGTAGATGTGGAGCAAGGGCACCTGGTTTTCAAAAGTGAAGAGTGAAGAGTTGAGAACTGAGAGTTTGAGAGTGGCTCCGGTAGAGACGCGGTATACCGCGTCTGGCTTGGGGCCCTGAATAGGTGGCTTTTTTGGACCACCATGGATCTATTTCAGAAATGCGAGCCGCATAGCAGCAATATTATGGTAGAAAACGAATGTTTCAACGTGCACCGTCCACGAACAAATATTGAAAAAGAACAATCGGTTGGGATCGGACGGAAGGTCTCCTCTTATCGCATTTGAGATTTTATGAGGGAAAAATTGCATAGTTTTTTATCTTTGCAGCGAAAATTCTGTAAAATCAAACACGATGAAAGCATACGTATTTCCCGGTCAGGGCGCCCAATTTGTCGGCATGGGCAAAGATCTTTACGACAACTCCCCCGAAGCCAGGGCTCTTTTCGAAAAAGCCAATGAACTTTTGGGATTCAGAATTACCGACGCCATGTTCAGCGGAACAGACGAGGAGCTGAAACAAACCAGGGTCACCCAGCCAGCCATTTTCCTCCACTCCGTTTTGCTTGCCAAAACGATGGGAGAAGCCTTTCAGCCGGATATGGTCGCCGGTCACTCGCTGGGCGAATTTTCAGCCCTGGTGGCTGCCAACGCCCTCTCCTTCGAAGACGGACTGCTGCTGGTTTCCAAACGGGCTCTGGCCATGCAAAAGGCTTGCGAAGCCGAACCCTCCACCATGGCGGCCATCCTGGGCGTCGAGGATGCCGTAGTCGAACAGGTCTGTGCAGAAATTGAAGAGGTGGTGGTCGCCGCCAATTACAACTGCCCTGGACAGCTGGTCATCTCCGGTTCGATCGAAGGGGTCGACAAGGCTTGCGTCCGTTTAACAGAACTGGGTGCCAAGCGCGCCCTCAAACTCAATGTCGGTGGTGCCTTCCACTCTCCGCTGATGGAACCTGCCCGTACCGAACTGGCCGAGGCGATTAATTCAACCACTTTCAATGCCCCGATTTGCCCCATCTACCAGAATGTAAATGCACTTCCGGTCTCTGATCCTGCCGTGATCAAAGCGAATCTGATCTCCCAGCTTACCGCCCCAGTCCGTTGGACACAAACCGTCATCAACATGCTCGCCGACGGTGCCGATTCCTTCACGGAAGTAGGACCTGGAAGCGCCCTGCAGGGAATGATCAAGAAAGTCGACCGCGCTGTGCAGACAGTTGGAATCAGTACTTTCCAGGGATAAAAACAACTTAATTTTGGATTTTGGATTTTCGATTTTGGAGTAACGCAAGGAGATATTTCTGCTTTTGGCTGAAATTGGATTGGAAATTAAGTTGGAGTCAGAATAAATTTGATAACCAATCTGCAGTTGCCTCCCTTCCAAAATCGAAAATCGAAAATCCAAAATTTATTTCCGCTATCTTTGGCGCTTCAAGAAGCCCCAACAGATGCGCTACAAACTCACCCTCAAACTGGTTGATCCCCTCCGCAACATCCTGCCCGTGAACTACCAGTTCGGCCTGGGTGCTTGGTATCACCGGATGGTATGTCAGCCGGATTCGGTCCTTTACCAGCACCTGCTGATGGCCGGATATGTTCAAAAAGGAGAGTCCTTCCGGAATTTCGTCTTTTCGCAGCTGATGGTTCCCGACCGGAAAATCGAAGGCGACCGGCTTTTGATCCGGTGCGAACGCATCGGACTGATTTTCTCGACGATCCCCGATCCGGCCCTTGCTCCCCGGGTGATGGAAACGTTTCAAAATACCACCTTACTCCTGGGCGACAAGATCTCTCAGGTCTCCTTTCGGGTCGAATCGGTAGAACAGCTTCCGGATCCTGAGTTTACAGACAAGATGACCTTCAAAACCCTTTCCCCCCTTCACCTTACCAGAAAGGTTCCCGGCAGAAAGAATGAACTTTTTCTCTCTCCCGAAGATCCCGGATTCACTGAATTATTCTATGAAAACCTGCATAGAAAATTCAGCCTGCTGAATGGTTTCGATCATCCCCACGACCCCCTGGCGGGGAAATTCAAATTGAGGTCGCCCGTCACCCAAAAGGGAATAGCCCTCCAGTCCGGAACTGCCGGACAGACAAGAATCATCGGCTACCAGCTCCGCTTCCGGCTCCAGGCCGACCCGGCGCTCCTCAGGGCAGGCTACTACCTCGGCTTCGGGGAGAAGAACTACCTGGGTTTTGGCTGCTGTGAGAGTTTGTAGTTTATTATGATAATTAACAGATTGTCATAAAGTTAATATTCATAAAAAAATTCAAAATTAACATTTATTAACAACGGGGGGGGTAACCTTTTGTTCTCTTTTGGTATTAACAGCTAAACAGGAAGATTATTCCTTGCCTGTTACCTAAAACCTGATTTTTGTACAAACATTTAAAATCTCCCACGATGAAGTACTGCAACAACCTCAAATTGTTACTCGTATCTGTTATGCTTTTCGCCGGCGCAACCACTTTTGCCCAAACCGACCCTTTCGGGGCCGACATTCTGAAGATGCAACAAATCAACGGATCACAGGGTACCACAGACGCGATGTTTGGGCAGATCGTGGCCCAACTCAAGGCTTCCAAACCGGAAGTTCCGGAGGCCAAATGGGCGGCCATGAAGAAAGATGTGTTTGATGTGGAGGTAAAAGATCTGCAGAAGATGCTGATCCCCGTGTACAAGAAACTTTTTACTCCCGAAGAGGTGAAAGCGATCGTCGCATTTTACGAAAGCCCGGTTGGGAAAAAGCTGGCAGAGCAGAGTCCGCAAATAGCAACTGAATCCATGCAGGTTACCCAGCAGTGGGGGATGGGGCTGTTTGGGAAAATTCAAGCCTATCTTAATTGACTCGGAAACCGGTATAATTTTGTATTTCAGTCATTACCGGAAACGCAATTTTATCATATCGAAGCGGAACCGGTGGAGTGGATTTGTTAACCTTATTTTCTGCCGGAAACCTTAGTAGAAAGGGTAAAATCAAACAATTCAGCAAGCTTATTACCTTATTCAATGGCACTCATGCGACGGAAAGCAGGTGGTGGAGTTAATCCCGATGATAAAGGAATAAGGTTAATACTCCTTTAACAGCCTTGTCTACTATGGTTGAAAGGGATAGATAAGGTTTTTAAAACCATAACTTTTAATGTGTTTCTAATAATTAATCATGAACCAATAACATGCAAACCCAAGCAACTCCCCTGAGACTCGAAAGAGTCCGCGATGGCATTTATGCCGGATTTTGGATCCGGCTGGGCTCCCTGTTTCTGGATGGCTTCTTTCTCTTGCCGCTAACCTGGCTGGTGGGCTATCTGAATGGGACGGGCATTCATATGTACTATTACACGGTGATCCCCATGTTCCTCTTCGGCCTTTGGTACAACATCTACCTGCCCAAACGGTACGGCGGAACCGCCGGCAAACTGGTGGTAGGGATCAGCATTATCCGGCTGGACGGGGCGCCGATCGCATGGAAGGAGGCCACCATGCGGTACCTGGTTACGCTGGTATTTGTCGTGATGACCTTCTGCCTGATGATCTATTGCCTGGGCAAGGCCGATGAGGAGACCTACCTGGGTATGGGTTGGATGAAGCGGACCGCTTACCTGATCACTTTTTCTCCGCTGCTTTTCAAGATAACCAGCTGGTCGCAGAGCCTTTGGGATTTTAGCGAGTTGGTAGTCCTGCTCACGAACCCAAGGAAACGGGGTCCGCAGGATTTCATGGCCGGGACCGTGGTGGTCAAAACCATCTACCTCGACAAGATCCGGGAGGCGATGAAACCCTCCGAAATAGAAGAATAATTTTGGCAGCCTGTCGGCAGACATGTCGTAACCGAAAGAATGACAGATAAATGAAAATAAAAGCAAGATGAGATATATCCAACCAACAGTTTCAAAGAGGGCCAATCGGTTCGATTGCAGCCACAACAAATTCGTCTGAAAGGCCGCACCGGATCCCGAAACCCTGCTGACTCGCGAAAACCTGCATGGGAAATTTGCTCACCGGTGCGGCCAAGAAGTTGGAACCTTCCTTCTTTCAGGAGCAGGCCTTATGCGGTATATCCAAATGTATAAGGTAAATCTTTTAGGATAAAATTAGTGTTAAAATTTTTTAATGAACTGTGATGAAAGAATTAAGTTTTGAGAATATGGAAAAATTAAGTGGAGGTAAAGCGGCAATGTTTTTTAATTGCCAAGGCATTTTTGCAGTTGCTAATACTGGAGAGTTGGCAGTTTTATTTACACGTCTTGGATGCACGTTAATTAGTTCTGGTCTTGATTGGGATTAATGTCACTAGCTTTCCGTATTCATAAAGTCAAGAAAGTGTGCGGCTATGAATCAATGAGTTATGAATCGAACCATTTCAAATAGTTGCTTAAAAATAATCAAATATGATCCACATTATTAGTACAATGTAGGATTGCTTCTAAAAGCTTTATGTGATGTTACATAATTTGTTTCCGGCAGATGGAAATATTTTGTTCTGATTCTTTCTGCCGGAAATTATTCATTTTCCCAAATATACCTTTATGAAATTGGAGGTTGAAAATATTTCAGTTTGCACACAAAAAATTCACATAATACGTGAAATATCCTTTGAATTGTCTAAGGGATCGGTACTAGGATTGATCGGACCTAACGGAAGCGGGAAAAGCACTTTGATGAAGGCATTGATAGGTGTGCTTCCCAAAACAGGTAGATCAAATCTGTTGGTCATGAAACATAAAAATCCTAAGGACGATGCTCACTTGACTTTTGGGTTTGTTCCGGAGGAACCCATCCTATACGACTATATGACAGTCTATGGGAATTTTTTGGTTACTTCTATTTCAAAAGGGCTGAAAGATAGCTGTCAGGAAATAGAAAATATTATCCAATTATTGAGGCTTGGGAATTTGGCTTCTAGAAAAGCTAGAAGCCTTTCACAGGGTGAGAAGAAACGGGTCTCGATCGGATTGGCATTGCTTGGAAACCCGGATGTCCTGTTGTTGGATGAACCGCACAACGGTTTGGATGTTGATGGTATCCTGATTCTAAAATCCATTATTGAAATCAGGGCTAAGGATCACATCATTGTACTTTGCAGTCATTATTTCAGTGAGATTGAGGCTCATTGCACCCATATTCTTGCTCTTGCAAGGGGTAAAATCATGTTAAAAGACTCCAAGAAGGTTATTCTGGAACAATACAAGTCGATTGAGGAACTCTTTACTTATATGATCTTAAATCCAACCCATGAAACGAATCTTACGGTTTGAAATGATTAAAATAGCAAACCCAATCACTTGGATTTATTGGGGTTTGTTTTTCATGGTATTCATTGCCTTCTGTGTCCATGAGCCAAAATTTTTCACAGAGATTTTCAAAGCTGGTTTTATTTATGATGAGGATAGAATATCCTTCTCTTTGGATTTTGCATCGTATTATAAATATTCAATTGCGATATTTATCATGTTTATTACCTGCCGGGAATTTGAAAAAAACACAATTAGCAGGGCAATATATGAGGGGTTCTCGAAAATAGAGCTATTTTCCGGAAAGATTGTCCTGTTGATTATCATTACCTTGTTGGTTTTAATCCTGACCAGGTCCATTTTGTTCGTTGTTTTCATTTTGAGGGGTTACTCTGTCCATGCAGTATTCTTCATGCTGTTTAATTTCCATTTCATTGTCGCTGAGCTTTTTTCCTGTTTCTTCCTTGGAATGCTGGGCCTTATGTTGAGTCTGTTGATAAAAAATCCATATTGGGCCATTGGACTATTCATATCGCTGGCTTTTCTGGAATTTTTAATCACGTTTTCATTGATGCTGACCACTTATATAGGATTAATGAATTTTTTTCCAATAGGAGGAATGGTGAATATAATCGAGAAAATGACCGTTGAAGAAATGGGGCCATTGGCCTTAATCTATTTTTTTTCACTTCAACTCCTTTTTATGGTGATCATTTATAAACAATATCAGAATCTTAAATGGTTAAGAAAACGATAGTCTTGCAGATTGTAATCTTTGGGTTATTGGCAATGACCCTGATAAATCAGGATTTTTATGAGGCCAGACTATACAAGGCTCAAAAAGAGCTTAATTTCTGGCGACTGGCACGTAAGGCAGCCTCCGATACAGCCTGGTTCAATCAACTTGATGTTTCTTCCGGTAAATTTATCATTGTAGATTGGGAATCAGATAATAACGATGCTCTTCCCCTATTTGATGAAATTATTTCACATCCAGAAAGTTTCAGAGCGTACAAGATAATTGCCATTAGCCCGTTTGCAATGGAGGCTAAGGATGTTGAGAGGATTTCTCCCTTTTCTAAAATAATTTCCTTTAAGTTTAGAGAACATGAATTGGATAAATTGATGCAAGGTATCCCGTTCAGGACAATTTCGGAATACAGAAAAATAAAATCTGAAATGAATAAAGGATACATGTTGGCCCCTATCACTGTTTTTCCCATTGTTTTAGTACTGGAAAATAATAGAATTATCTGGGCAGGAAAAAGAAAGACTAGTTTGTTGGGGATGCAGCTTCCGTGAAGTATTAAATTGATATCGGCAAACTGGTGTTTGGGATCAGCATCATCCGGCTGGACGTTGCTCCGATCGCATGGAAGGAGGCCACCTTGCGTTACCTGCTCACCAATCCCAGAAAACGGGGTCCGCAGGATTTCATGGCCGGGACGGTGGTGGTCAAAACCATCTACCTCGACAAGATCCGGGAGGCGATGAAACCCTCCGAAATCGAAGAATAACAATGGCAGAGTACCGCCAGATAAAAAGGAACTTTCTTCCTGGTAGTTAAATAAAAAATAAAATGAGACATCAAAATCCAACAGTTTCAAAGAGGGCCAATCGGTTCGATTGCACCCACAACAAATTCGTCTGAAAGGCCGCACCGGATCCCGAAACCCTGCTGACTCGCGAAAACCTGCATGGGAAATCTGCTCACCGGTGCGGCCAA
>Ga0118677_10003015_pt1 | contig 32774 bp, 30 predicted proteins | sample AliMusrvi5mmetaG_FD_86154 | JGI IMG/M metagenome (GOLD analysis project Ga0118677, IMG submission 86154) | reverse complement strand
GTGCCGAGACCGTGCCGGTTGAGAAAAAGCCGCCCCCGCGAACCGGGCTGGTTCCATCCGGCAGGGTCAGCGGGCTGGCAAAGATCACCCCTTCGTAGGGCGTGCTGACCGCTTTGCCGCCGACCGTCCGGTTGAAGGTGCCTTTGAACACTCCGGTCGCCGCTGTGAACGTGAAGCTCAGCCCCGCGGGGAGCGGCGTTGCCAGCGTTGGCGCGTTCGTCTTCGGCCATGTGTCGGGTTGCGTCAGCGCGGCTGACCGTAGGGGATGGTTGAGGGATTGGGGTGCCGGCCGAGGGGATTGGATTTTGTTCGAGGGACAGGCTCAGGATCTCGGCTCCGTAGGCAAACAGGTCGGAACTCGGGATGTAGGCGTAGCCGTGGTCTGCGTAGTCGCTGCCCCAGTTTTGGCGAATTTCCCAGAAGAGGGCTCCGGTTTTGCCGAAGGCAGAGGGATCGAGGTAGAGGTAGTATCCGGTGATCAGCCATGCGCCCACCCTCACCCCAGGGACGTTTTTTGGATACGGGTAGGCGGCGGGACCATCTCGCAAGCTTTGGATTTTGTCCGGGGACGTTTTGGTCTCGCGGATGGCGCAGCATCCGGTCGCGAGGATCGCACTGCCAATTTTTAGTTCGTCCACCAGGAGTGCCTGGATGGGCACGCGGCCGGAGAGCCCGTTTTTCATCTGTTCGGGCGACAGACGGGGATCCTTCATGAAGTCAGTGCAGCCGAGGGAGAGTTCCCGTGATACCAGCCTGGGTGGGGTTGACTGGGGGATTTTGGCTTTCGATTCCGGTGACAGGACCGAGAAGCCGCCGTCTTTGGCGATGTCGTCCAGCCCCAGCAGGCAAGTGTCTTGATACACGGGTGCGTCTGTGGCGGGTTTTTTGGCTGTTCCTTGTTTATTCTCTTTGATCCATCTGTCGTAGCCGATGGCAAGTGCCCGCTGGATGAGGCCTGCATCGGCTTTGACCGCAAAGCCGACCCGTTTGGACCACAGGTATTCCAAAGCGTCCTGAACAGCGAGCGCCAGGTTGGATGATTTCCCCAACGATTGGTCTTTGATTCCCGCGTCCCACCTGGCGAATTCTTGGCGCAGGGAGAGGCATTCCGCGATTCCCACCGTGTCTTTGTATCGTTCTCGCCATGCGGTTTCCGCGGCATCGCGGGGGCCTTTCGGGCCGCGGGCTCTCCAGTTTCCCCAGAGCCAGGGAGGAATGATGGCCTCGTTGAAGGCAGCGATCATGTCCCAGACGGTAGTAACACTGGATCTGGGCTGGCCACCGGGGATTGCGGCCCGGCAGGCGGAGGGGATGTCGTATTCCATGCTCATCGCTTTTTCCCAGAGCACCTCGGGTCGTTTTTCCCGGCGTCCGGGGATGATTTGGGAATCGGGAAACCACTGCACGGGCTCGCCCTCCGCTGCAGATCTCCCCGGGTAGGCCGCCACCAGTTCCTGCGTCAGGCCGGCTGTGTATTGAAAAGGGGCCAGTTCCTCGTGGCGGACCTTGTAAACCGCGTCCCCGCTCTTCACCAGCACGAAAACGGGATCGGAGTCGTCCACGACATCCAGTTCGGTTTCTGGCGGGGCTATCAGAACATAGACAAATGCGTCTCGTTGGAATGTGCGCCGCATCTTTTTTAGGCTCGGATCCAGGAAGCTGCTATCGACTTTATGGACCACCCCATTGTATTTGATCACGCACAGTTTTTTGTCGGGAATATTTTCCACGAGTTCGACTTCGGCCCCTTCCGGGATCTCGAGGGTCGGATCGTGGTGGTTCTTGGAACTGTCGGTGAGCCCCCTGTGGAGCACCACCTTTTTTGGGGGGAGCTTTGCGGAGCTTGCAGTTTTCCCCGCCGGGGCCATCTGGGCCGTTTCTGTCGGCTCCTGCACGTTCACGACGGCACTGCCGACCCAGGTTTCCCCTGCTCGGGCTTTGACAAGCAGTCTGCCGCCTTCCTCCTTGAGCACATCCACCCGTGTTCCCGGGGGGAGGGTGGTGGCGCCGATTTCCCTTCCGGCCACGAGGATAGGGGATTTCACCGGCGCGGCCAGCGTGCCGGTGCGGGCGGGTTGCGGGGCGGTGGACACCTGCGCCGTGGCGGGGTTGATCGCGGCTAGGACTGCGGAGACGGCGAGCGCGATCTGGAGTGCGATGTTGCGTGTTTTCGTATTTGTTCTTCTTGGGATTACCCCCCTTTCAGGCCAGGGTAAACATTTAAGTTATAGGCCTGATCCCGAGCGTTTTTTTCGATACGGCAACGAGGCGTGAGTTTATTGTCATGAACTTCAGTGTTTATGCTGGCCGTCCTGTTGCGCCATGAAGCCCCAGCCATCCTTCGTTAGAACTCCGTCAGCTAAAAGTATGTCCACCCCGTTTTGGGGCGAAAAAATAAAAGGGATAATTCCGGGAACTCCATCAGGATAAACTGGCTTTTCTTCAATATGCAGATTCATGCTGATTGCACCCGAGTTCGCCAGGCGGTAAACTTCACCGGAAAAATCGCCGCTAACCTTGCCGCTTTCCACCTTGAATGTGATCGTGCCGATCTTTATGTCCTTGGAAGTTCCTGTGAGATGGCACTTGGTTATCGTCCACTTGAGTGGCACTTTCATTCCCTGAAAAGAAGAGTAATCCGACCAGGAGTTTCCAACTTTGAGTGCATTTCGGATAGGTCCCATGATGGCTTCCTCCTTCGCTTGAAGTTGTGCAGCAATGGCGGCTCTATTCGCTTGTATAGCACCCCTAATATCCTCGATAAACTTTCGCAGGGCTTTTTCACGGGCGTCCCCGGACTTCCGAACCGCATCATCGATCTCCTTGATTTTTGGGTCGCCTTCCATCAGGGAGTTTGCGGGGAATTCCGTGCGGGATGTCCCTTCGATCTGCGACCGCTCTAGATCGAATGAGGATATTTTCCATTCTTTGAATTCCTTCATCGCGTCCGCCTTGGCGGAAAGTGGGAAGGTGGCACCGAGTTTCTGGGTAGTCTTGATCACGGGCGTTTCAGTCTCCCGAACCGCAGCAGTAAAAGCTTCCTCGGCCTTCTGGTAAGCGGGCTTTGAATCCTTGGGCAACACGACATTCTCGCGTTGAGCATCCTGAATCGCCTCCAAGAGATCGAGCGGGCGCTCCTCATCTGGCAAAGGAATCGGCTGCGGCACTCGCACGAACAGATCCTCTGTGAGCCTAAGCTGGGCCTTGATCCGGACCACCCCCGCCTCCTGGCCTGTGGGGACGAATTCGGATTCCAATGACTTGACCTCCAGCGACGGCTTCAACTGTGCCTGCAGTGCGTTTTTGATTTCCTCGCGCGATGGCCCCCTTGGTGCGCAGCCTGTTGACGCGAGAATAATAAGGCTCGCCACGGCTGCCATTTGGGAGCGAATGCCCAAGGCACTCAGAGGCAGTTGAACATACTTTTTTATGTTGGAAGTGATCATTTCAAAGAGACACGCGCGGAGACGGGACGAAAACGGACATGCGGGAGGAAATAATTGAATGTTTTTTCTCGCGACCTGGGCGAGCGCCATTTCGATGGCGTGGTTGCATATGCTGCCTGAGGAGTTGGAGGGAGTGGTGGAGTGGTCATTGTTGACAGAAGCCTACTTCTTTGAGGTCAGAATATCGAGAAGGTCGGTCGTATTAGCCTTCTGTGCGATCTCCAAAGCGGTTTCTCTCCCTTCCATTAAAGGACGATGAGTGGGGTCGGCCCCATATTTTAGCATCAGGAGGATTTTTGCTTTCACCTCCTCTTTGTTCTCCTTGCCTTGAAGATAGGCCTTTGCCAGCCGGCATATCGGCGGATCTCCAGGAACGCAAACCGGGAAATTCGGGTCCGCTCCATTTTTTAAAAGCATTTCGAGTTCTCCGAGTTGCAATTCCTCGGGATAGCTCACCAGGTTCCAACGAGTGCTGTCGACTTTCATGTCTCGATTCCACTCGATTTTGGGATCAACCCCTTTTGAAATCAGGATTTTTGCTGCTTCGATCCTTTTGTTGTCGGCGGGAGCCGAATCGAGCAAAAACACCAGGCCGTTCACTTCGCCTGCAATTTTCTCATGCTTCCAGATATAGGCCGCCATAGAAGGGTTTTTGGTAAGAATCGCATCCAGTGCGACGGTGTCCGCCGCTGTCAGCGCGGCGATATAGGCTGCTATTGCCTCCTCAGGTATTTTTATTGGCGGTGGTGCTGCAACTTTGGGGGTCGCATCCTTTTGCGCTCCCGTGGCTTTTTCCAGTGGCGTCATCGCCTCGGCAGGATTTATTTCGACGCCGATTCCTTTGGAGGAGCAAAGGCCGAGGGCATACTGCGCGTCGGCGCTGTTCTGCTTTGCGGCCAGCCGATACCATTTCAGGGCTTCCTCGGGATTCTTTTCGACCCCGGTACCCGACAAAAGCATCGTGCCGAGTTCGTATTGGGCCTGGGCATTTTTCGCCTCGGCCGCCGCCCGGATCATTTCAACCGTCGCTTGGTCAGGATGTATCGCAACGGACTTGGCGGAGGGATGCTCCGCCTCAAACTTGGCGGGCAGGTAACCCAGTTCGGCGGCTTCCTGGATCAGTTGGGCGGATTGCGCTGCGTCCGCAGTTACACCTTTCCCGGATGCGTAGAGCCGTCCAAGCTGATAGCGGGCGACACTGTCGTTTTTGTTGTCGCGTCTCGCATCTGTATAAACCTTTGCCGCTTTGGCGTAGAGCGCGTTGGCTTTTTCAGGGTCGGATTCTGCTTCGGCCTGACTTCTGTAGATATCTCCAAAGATCGTTTCCTGGGCATTATCCGACTTCTCCGAATAGTATATCGCTTTCGCCAGATTTTTTGGGACGCCTCGGCCCTCGGCATACATTTTGGCCAGCTTCGTCTGAACATTTGCCTGTGTTCCGGGGCAGCCGACGCCACGATCCGCGCCGATCCGGTAATACTCCGCCGCTTTGGCGAAGTTTTTTTCAACGCCGTCGCCCGACTCATACATTTCGGCCAAGGTTTCCAATGCCGCCATGTCGTTTTCTGCGGCGGCTTTCCGGTAGTATTCGATTGCCTTCGGAAGATTTATTTCTACGCCCAGCTTACCGTCTTTATAAATCTCTGCCAACCGGTAGTAGGCGAGCCCGTTACCGTTGGCTCCGGCTTTCTCAAAGTGCCCGATGGCTTCGGGTTTGTCTTGCGAGCGGAGGAGTTCCCCCATTTCCAACTGGGATTTTGCCGCGCGATTTTTTTCTTCGGTTGCCATTACGGTGGCGAAAACCGAGTCGGCTTTTTTCTCGGCAGGCTCTTGAGTATCTGCCGGAGTTTCAGGGATGTGCGCCTCCGGACCGGTGAGGAATTGGGTTGTGCTTTTGACGACGTGCTGCCTGCCGTTCGTGTCGGCGATTGTGGTGCTCTGCTGGGCCTCGGCGATCCGGCGGCTTGGTCCTTCGCAGGCAGCGTTGGCAGGTGCCGCCAAGGCCGCAAAAGCACAGGCGAAGCCCAGCGAACAAACGCTGTGTGGATAGGTCGGTCTGATGGTCATTTCAAAGAGACACGCGCGGAGACGGGACGAAAACGGACATGCGAAGTGCAAAAATAACGAGATTTCTTGTGTGGCCGGAAAATCTGCGGATTTGCAGATGGGGAATTGGCGGTTGCCCGCCCCGTGCATGTCGTGCCCGTCTGACGCCGATCTACTGGGCAGGGTGGTTGCCGGATCATCTCCAAGTTTCGATCACCTAGTTCGATCCGAACCACCCCGAGCCTTTGGACGGGGTCCAACGGCTCGGTGGCGGTGTCGGTCTAGGCGGCACCGGTGTCGGTGTCGGTGTCGGCGTCGGCGTCGGGGTTGGCTTTGGTGTCGGAGTTGGCGTGGGTGTCGGAGTTGGCGTGGGTGTCGGCGTCGGGGTTGGCGTGGGGAGTGGTCCTGGCGTTGGCGGCAGCGATGCCATTATGCCTGCTTTCGGTGACCCAAGCCCCGTGGCGAGATCGTAGCCGGTTACAGCGGGATATCCGTTGCTTCCAGAAACGATGTCGCGGAGAAGGGCGGCGTAGTTTGTCTTCGCCATCGGATAAAGGACGCTGCAAAACGAACTGGCGCCTTGGTGGCCGAGGCTGGCGCGGCGAGCGAGTAGCGCGGCCCATTGAGGCGCGCCGGCGCTTGTTCCGCCAAACACATACCATCCTCCCGTCGGGAATGTCGGCTTTGTGAAATACACGGAAACTCCGGTGTATGGGTCGCCGACGTAGCTGACGTCCGGGGTGCCGCGACCCGAGTTGACGTTCCAGCCCAGCTGAAACGCCGGAATGGTTTCCTGCGTGCTCGCGCCGCCGCCGCCTGCGGACCAGGCCGTTTCCGATGTCACCACGCCTGTCGTTGTATTGTAGAGAAGCGTGGTTCCGCCGACGCCCACTACGTATGGCGAGGAAGCTGGCCAGTTCACGACACCGCCGACATCCCCTGATGATGCCACGAAGCTAACAACGGGCACGTTGAAATGGGAGTCGTAGCTCGTTTCTCCCTGGTATTCCGATGAGCCCCAACTCATAGAAACAACAGATGCCTGCAATGTGCTAACCGCATAGTCGATGGCGGTGAGGAGGGTGGTGCCGGACGGGTCGGGAGTGACGACTTCGACGATTGTCGCGCCGGGAGCCATGGCGTGCGCCCATTCGATATCCAGCGTTGCTTCACTCGCCCATCCGACATCTGTTGCCGTTGGTCTTCCGAGCGGGTAGACCACCGACACGGTTGCTATCGGAAGGTTATACTGGGCGCAGAAGGTGTTCAGGTCGTTCTGGATATTCGGGCTGCCATAAGCGACGACCACGGCGATGGTCGTCCCGCGTCCGTCGCCCGCCTGCGCAATCTGGTCGAAGCCATACGCGTGGTTCAGGTGGGCCGGCGTGTAGCCCGTGCTCAAATAGGGGCTGGCGTTCGGAACCGTGTCGCCGTTCCGAGCTTTTCCTATTGTGTTGGCTTTCTTGCCATCGCTCCATCCGTATTTCCATGCGACATGGGGGGTTACGATCTGTTGTGCGCAAAGGTTCAGCGTGGTGAGGAGGAGCAGGCTGGCGTAGAGCAGGCCGCTCTGTTTTGTGGATGGGTTTGTGTTCATTTTCTCTAGGAGTTGGATTGGTTGGCTTGAGAGCGTCTGCTTTTCCAGGCGTTTTCGGAGTGCTTTTTCTCAAGAGAATCCGTCATTTCAAAGAGACACGCGCGAAGACGGGACGAAAACGGACATCGCATGCGAAAAAAATCCAAAAATTTCCCCTCCCGCCCAAAGGCCGGTTCTGGATAGAGTCTTTTCCGATGAAAAAATCACTTCTCGTGCCCCTCGCTCTCGGCCTTGCGATCCTGTCTTTGGCTGCGGTTCCTGGTCGGGCTGAAGAGATTTCCGGGGTGACGAGCGAATATGTCCTGGCTGTCTCAAAGAACGCAGAACTCAAGCTCGATTTTAGTTGGCCCGAGCGATTTGGCCGCCAGATTTCGACGGTGGCACTAAATGCCCTCGACCTGCGCAAGGCCGAGGTGAAACCAGTTGATGGTGGCGCAATGAATGGGTATTGGATCGTCACCATCCCGACGCGCGGCAACGCCAAGGCCGTGAAGGTGGAAGCATGGGGCAAAAGGGCCGATGAGGTTTTTCCAAAAAATCCGGACCGCACCTTTCAGTGCGCTGAGCTTTTCTTCCATTGCCCATCGAAAGCCGATGCCCGGAAAGTTCTGTCAGACCTACAAAAGACCGGGCAATAAGGCTTCGGGGCATGTGCTTTTGTCAGGAAATTATCCAATCTTGCCGGGAAGGAGCATAGGATGAAATTCTTGAATTGACGGCGCGGCGAGCACGATAGAGGATTCTATCATGCCAACTGCAATGATTGCCGATCTCCGGAACAACTTCCGTCGGGTTTCCGCTTGGATAGATGACGGGCAACCGGTCGAGATCACGCGCCATGGGAAACCGTTTGCGCGGCTTGTGCCCGATACTGGCCCAATAAAAAAAAAGGTGGTCTGGCCCGATTTTGCGGCGAGGCGCAGAGAAATCTGGGGCGACCGGGTTTTCAGCCCGAAGGAGGTGGCTGAAATGGAGGCCTACGAGCTGGAAGGCCAGGAAGGGTGAGGGCATTCGCCGACACATCGCTTCTCTTTCTCACTTTCGACGAAAACCAAGCGGGCCTGGCGAGAGCCGAGGGATTGAAAGCCAGGCCCTGATGCAGTCGAAATTGTCCAATCTTGCCGAGGTGGAACAAAGTTCGGACGATCTCGTCAAGCAGATCTACGTCGAGCTGAAGCGGATGGCGCGCGGGCGGCTTGCGATGGAGCGGCACGGGCTCACACTCAATACGACCGCACTAGTGCACGAGGTCTGGATCCGGCTGGAAAAATCTTCGCCCGACCAATGGCGCGACCGGGCGCAATTTTTTGCGGCGGCGGCTGAGGCGATGCGGCGGATCCTTGTGGAGGCGGCGCGGCGCAGGCTCGCCGCAAAGCGCGGCGGCGGGGCCGAGGTAGTGCGATTGCATGAACTGGACTCGGGTGAAATCTCCGAGGACCGGGGGCTGCTGCGCATCCACGAGGTTCTCGACGCCCTGGAAGCCGAGGATCCCATGAAAGCACAGATCGTAAAGCTGAGGTTTTTCAGCGGCCTGGAGAACGAGGAGATCGCCGCGCTTCTCGGCGTGAACGAGAAAACTGTCCGCCGCCATTGGGAGCTGGCGAAAGTCTGGCTTTACCGGGCGATCGAGCAAGGCGGGTGAGGCGGGTGTCCGTTTGCGGGATGATTTTGCGCGTATTGTTTATGTGATGGACAGCCCCGCAGATGACATTTTTTCCGAAGCTTGGGAACTCGACCCTAGCGCGCGAGGGATTTTTCTCGACCTGGCCTGCGCGGAAAATGCCGAGCTCCGCCGGGAAGTCGAGAGGCTTCTGGCCGATGCGGAGCGCGCGGACGCGTTTTTCGTCGCGACCTTCGGGGAACGCGGCGGCACTCCGGTGCACCGGAGGCTATCGATCGAGAACGCCGGGGATATGGTCGGCCCCTACCGGTTGCTGGAAAAAATCGGCGAGGGCGGATGCGGGGTGGTCTGGCTGGCGGAGCAGGCGAAGCCGATTTCCCGGCGGGTCGCGGTGAAGGTGATCAAAGCCGGCATGGAGACCGAGGAGGTTCTGTCGCGCTTCGGATCCGAGCGGCAGGCGCTCGCGAGGATGGACCACCCGAATATCGCCCGGGTGATCGATGCCGGAGTCACGGAAAAGGGACGTCCGTATTTCGCGATGGAGCTGGTGAACGGGATCCCGATCACGCGGTTCTGCGACGAGCACCATCTTGATACCAAGGCGCGACTCGTGCTGTTCTCCCACGTGTGCGCGGCGGTCAACCACGCCCACCAGAAGGGCGTGATCCACCGCGACATCAAACCGTCCAATGTTCTAGTCGCGCTCGACGGAGACAAGCCGGTCGTGAAGGTGATTGATTTCGGGATCGCGAAAGCGGTCGAGGGGAAGCTCGCCGACCACACGCTGCTGACCCGCTTCGGGCAGCCGCTCGGGACACCCGCCTACATGAGCCCGGAGCAGGCCGGGCTCGACGGGCAGGACATCGACACGCGCAGCGACATCTACGGGCTGGGCGTCCTTCTCTACGAACTGCTTGCCGGGGTGCCACCGTTCGACCCAAAGACCCTGGTGCGGGCCGGCTACGACGAGATGCGGCGGATCATCCGCGAGGTCGATCCTGTGCGTCCATCCGCCCGGCTCACCACCCTGTGCGCCGACCAGCTCGGGCCGATTGCCGAGGCACGGCAGGTTTCGGGCGACCGGCTTACGAAGCTCATCGCCTCCGACCTCGATTGGATTGTGATGAAGGCGATCGAAAAATCCCGCGAGCGCCGATATGAGACGGCAGATTCTTTCGCGCAGGACATCAGGCGGTTCATCGCCTGCGAGCCGGTCGCCGCAAAGCCGCCGACGGCGACCTACCTCCTCGGCAAGTTCGCCAAGCGCAACCGCACAAAGCTGCTGGTGGCGACAGGCTTTTTGCTTTTGCTCGTCGTTGCCACTGTCGCGAGCGCGTGGCAGGCGATCCGGGCGAGGAAGGCCGAGGCATTGGCCGAGCGCCGCCTCGCGGAGACCACCGATGAGCGGAACGCCAAGGATCTCGCGCTGCAGGATGCCGAGGCGGTCAGCAATTTTCTGGCGGATGTCTTTCAGAGGCCGGACCCGGAAATCGATGGTAAGAAGGTGACGGTTGCCGAAGCTCTCGACAACGCCGCAAACAAGATCGACGCCGAGCTGGGCGGCCAACCCGAACGACTCGCCCTGCTCAAGGAAACCCTGGCCCGCACTTATGCCGGGCTGGGGCTTTATTCGAAATCTTTGGAAATCCGAAAAAAAGTTCTCGAGAACCGTCTCTCGTCGCTGGGCGAGGAACACCCCGCGACACGGGAAGCAAGGAGCGTTCTCGCCGCGACACAACAGAGCGCGGAGGTCAAAGGGCGGTTCGAACAGATGGAAAGCGAGCTCGCCCGGCTTCGCAGACAAAATGGCCCGGAAGATCGGGCGACTTTGGTTTTTTTGGAGAAACTGGCCAGCAGCTATTACGGGAGCGGATACCGGGACGACGCCGTCCGGGTCCAGGAAGAACTCGTCGGGCTGATGCAAAAAAAGTTTGGCGAAGAAGAAGCGGCGACGATCGAGTCGGAGGAAGCTCTCGTCTATTACCTGTGGCGGGGCGGCCAGTGGGCGAGATCCGTCGCTCTCCAATCCAAGCTGGCCGAGCGGCGAAAGAGGCTTTTCGGATCCGATGACCCCGCGACGCTGATCGTCCAGGCCGACCTGTCGGGCAAACTGTTTTTGGCGGGAAAGTTCGACGACGCGCTGGCGATGGCAGGAGAATTGGTGCCGGTGATGCGGAAAGTTTTTGGCTCAGCCGACCGCCAGACCTTGGATGCCATCAGCACCCAGGCGCGGTGTTTGGCCGCTGTGGGGCGGACCCGTGAGGCCATCGGGCTGTTGACTGAGTGTGCGCCGCAGATGCGGGACGACACGTTTGTTAACCTCCTGCTCGCGAACCTGCAACTTTGGTTCGGCCTCGGAGACGAATACAACAAAACCAGGAGGTGGATGATCGATTACGCAAAAACCCAGCGCGAACAATTTCGCTCCCGTCCAGACATTCTCGAGAGGGCGGTGATGATCGCCTGCTTGGCACCGCTGGAAAACCCAGGCCAAGGCCAGGAACTTCTCGCCACCCTTGCGCGCTGCAAGGAGATTCGCGCCACGGGTGTGGAGCCCGCGCATTTTGGGCCCGGTCCGGCATGGCGCAGCCTGATCGCGGGCATGACGTATTACCGTATCGGCGATTATTCGAAGGCGGCAGACGCGTTGGCTGAGTCCGGGAGGCTAATGGACGAAAGCGAAAAAAAAGACAAAAAGCCACGGGAACGATCCCTGTTGAACTTGTATCGAGCCATGGGCGTGTTGCGGCAAGGGAATACGGAGACCGCCCGCCAACTGTATCTCGACACAGCCAAAACGATCAAGCCACCGCCCTCCGAGGAACAACCGCTCTTAAAGTGCGGGGAGGCGTCAGGCACCCCCCTCACGGCTTGGCTTGCTGAGCGCGAGGCGCGGGAGATGCTCAAGCAAGCCGGGAAAAATCTCGATCCCCCCTGAAACTCACTTCGGTTTCAAATTCTTTCTGATTTCGTCCACGGCAGTTTTCGGTCGGAGGGCGGTTTTTTTCCCTAGGTCGTGGTGGTCCACGTCGTCTGGAACGCCCGCCGCGTTGACGAGCCCCTCTTCCTCTGGAGGAAGGAACGGCTTGAACCGCTGCTTGTCGATTGACTTCATGTAGGCTTCGTGAGCGTTGACGGCCCCGGTCATGAGCTGGTCCATGATCGCGTCGTCCATGAACTGCATGCCCTCGCCCCTTCCCGCAACAATCACGTCCTGGAGTTTCTGGGTCGCCCCCTCGCGGATGATGGCGGAGACGGCGCTGTTGACCACGAGGATCTCGTTGACCGCAACCCGTCCCTTTCCATCCTGCTTTTTCATGAGGAGCTGGGCCACGACCCCGCGCAACGAGGCGGAAAGCATGGTGCGGACCTGGGCCTGCTGGTCGCTGGGAAACACGTCGATCATGCGGTCGACGGTTTTGCGCGAGTTGTTCGTGTGCAGGGTGCCGAAAACGAGGAGGCCGGTTTCCGCCGCGGTCAGCGCGAGCGAAATCGTTTCCAGGTCGCGCATTTCACCCACGAGCACGATATCGGCATCTTCGCGCAGGGCGGCTTTGAGGCCGATGGGAAACGTGGGCGCGTGCTCCGGCACCTCGCGCTGGGTGATGATGCTCATCTTGTTGCGGTGCACGAATTCGATCGGTTCCTCGATGGTCACGATGTGGCGCGAGAAGTTCGAGTTGATGGATCCGGTCGGGCCGGTGACCAGCACGATCCCTCCGCGCATGTGGCCGAACGTCTTGATGACGGTCGGCACGCCGAGTTCCTCGAGTGTCTTGATCTTTGTGGGAATGATCCGGAAGACCGCCCCGTAGCCGTTCGTCTGCTTGAGGTAATTGCAGCGGAAGCGGTTTTCCTCGTCCATCTCGTAGGCGAAATCGAGGTCGCCGGTCTCCTCGAGCTTCTTCCATCTCCGCTCGCCGCAGATTTCCTGGAGCATGAAGCTCATTTCCTCGTGGCTCAGCGGCTCTTCGCGGATCGGCACGATTTCCCCGTGTCGGCGGATTTTCGGCGGCTGGCCTTCGCCCAGATGGAGGTCCGACGCCCCGGTTTCGATGAGCACATCAAAAAATTGGTTGATATAGGCCATGTCAGCGGCTTCCCGTGATCTTCAGCATTTCGTTCTTTTGGTCGGCCCGGTAAACCGCTTCTTCGGCGGTGATGGTGCCGGCTTCAAACAGCTCCGCCAGCGAATCATCCATCAATTTCATCCCGAGCTTGCGTCCCGTTTGGATGATGCCCGGCAGCATGAAGGTCTTCGATTCGCGGATGACGTTTCCCACGGCCGGCGTGTTCATGAGGATCTCGATGGCCAGCACTCGTCCGGTCCCGTCCGCACGCGGGATGAGCTGCTGGGAGATGACCCCCCGCAGGGATTCGCTCACCATGATCCGGATCTGGTCGCGCTGGTCGGTCGGGAAAACGTCGAGAACGCGGTCGAGTGTCCGGGCGGCGTTGCTGGTGTGGAGGGTGCCGAGCACAAGGTGGCCGGTCTCGGAGGCGGTGATCGCGAGCTGGATCGTTTCCAGGTCGCGCATCTCGCCAACCATGATCACGTCCGGATCCTCGCGCAGGGCCCCGCGGAGGGCGTTTCCGAAAGAGAGCGTGTGGGTGTGAACCTCGCGCTGGGTGACATGGCAGCCCTTGGAAGGAATCACGTATTCGATCGGGTCTTCGAGGGTGATGATGTGATCCTGGCGGTGGTTGTTGATCTCATCCACCAGCGCGGCCAGCGTCGTGCTTTTGCCGCTCCCGACCGATCCGGTGACCAGGACCAGCCCGTTGTGATATTGGGTGAGAAGCTTTAACTGGGGCGGCAGGCCGAGCTCGTCCATATTGCGGACGCGGCTGTTGATGATACGGAATACCAGGTCATACCCGATGCGCTGGCGCACGACGCTCGTGCGGAAACGACCCAGGTGGTTCGAGTAGGCGAAATCCACATCGCCACGCTCCGTCAATTGCTGCTTTTGCTTTTCGTCGAGAAAGTCCATCGCGAGCCGCTCGGTGTCCGCCGCCGTGAGTGCCGGGGCCTGGTTCCAGATGGGCTCCAGAATGCCGAACCTCCGCCAGATCGGCTTCGAGTTCACGCTCAGGTGGATGTCGGACGCATCCGACTCCTTTCCGATCATCAGGTATTGGTCGACGTGGTCGAGCGTGTGGATTTCCTGCTGCTCGCCGACCTCAATTACGGGGGATTCCTCGCTCACGATCAGATGCGTTTACCAGTCCGCACGAAGCAATCCAAGCCTTTCCTCCTCACGGGGGATAAAATGGTCCGCCGAGGGCAGCCGAAAATCCGCGATCCTAGGACCGCAGAGGAAAACGCGCGGAATCAAAGCCTACTTGCCGAGGGGCACGGGCTCGATGGGAGTCAACGCTTTGGCCAGCGAGGCCAGGCCTTTGTATTTTTTCCCGGTCTTCTTGACCATTCCCCGGGAAACGAGGTTCTGGAGTTTTTCGTAGGCGCGCAGCCGGAGCATTTCCTCGCCGCCACTGGCCGCATTGCGGGCTCGCAGGCGTTCGTGAACGACATCGAACAACTGCTTGAATTCAAACGAACTCTTCTTGGAGAGCACCGCAACCAACTCCTCGGTCACCAAATCGGGAAGACGACGAGAGAAAGCACTTTTCCGTTGCATAAGCATAAGAGCTGTATAATACCACAAGGTTCCCGGTTGGCCAGCCATTTTTTTGTCGGCCAGGCGGCGCATCTCCGAAATCGCCAAAAGCCCCGGTCGCCTCGCCGGTCAGGCACCCCGCGCTCAGCCCATCAGTTTTTCCAGGTTGACGACCGCGTCGAAGCATTCTTGCGCGCAGCGCCGGGCGGCAACGGACAGCGGTTTCCAATCCGAGCGCACCCTTCTGACCGCCTCGGAGGCCTCCTCCAGGCTGCGGACAAAAAACAGGCCGCTCTGATCCGGGAGGAAGCGGTTCGCGCCGGTGGGTTCGGTGATCACCGGCCGGCCCAAGGCGAGATAGACGGCCGAGCGGTCGCTGAGCCAGCCGGACATCGCAAAGCTCTCGAGTTTTATGGCGGTGAATTCGGCGGTGGAGCGGCGCAGGTATTGGTAGTAGAGGCGGGGGGTGCGGGCGATCGTGTGCGGCACGATATGGTGCCAGCCAAGGTCGCTGATCCGCTTCCGCTCCGGGTCATCCGCGGCAAGATTCATGGCCAGTTCGAAACGTGCGCCGGGATGCAGGGCGGGCAGGTCCCTGAACTTTTCGAACGCGGCCTTTTTCGAGAAGTCCCGCCACTCGCCGTCCCATTCGATGTTGCCATCCCAATACCACTGCCCGATCGTGGTGAAGCGGTCTTCCGGCGGGCGGGGAGCCGCTTCGAACAGCGTCGTGTCGACGAGCGGGAAATAGGTTTTCCAGCGCACGTTGGTCGCGGGCACGCGCGAGCCGGGGCCGTAAATGTTCAGCCCGATCGACCAGAACTCGTCGTGCTCGGACTGCCCCATTTCCATCCGTTGCATCCAGAAGCACACCTCGGTGGGATCCAGGCTGCAGAGCTTGCGTCCGCCGAACATCCCGAGCAGCGGGTTCCGGATCGAATAGCTCAGATTCAGGAGCACGCACGGCCCGGCAACCAGGTCGAGGAACTTCCGCCGGGTCATCCCGAAAAACCGGGTGCCGGTCAAATCCTGCGTGGCGGGATCATTCGGAAAGATGATCAGGCAAAACTGGCGGTCGAGATCGAACTCTCGCAGGCGCCTGCGGAAGGTCTCCGCGATGCGGGTGTCCCGCCGGGGGTCTCCCGTGGATTGCATGATCTCGAGCCAGAGCGCCGGGCGGCGCATGCGCCGGAGCCCGAGAAGGTATTGGAGGGGGACGGAGAAATTTCCGCCGCCCTCGGGATACTTCGCCGCAAACCCGCACCCGACGACAGTCACATCTTTGAGGCTGGCCGTCACGCTCGCGACCCTACGCCGATTTCCTGCGCTTGCCAAGTGGCGACTGGGTTTTCATGATGGGGCTCTCATGGACGCGATTATTGATCTCCTGCAACAAAACGCACTGATGCCCCGCGCCGACATGGCGCGCCTGCTCGACATGGAACTTGTGGAGGTCGAATCGGCGATCGCCAAGCTCGAGGCAGAGGGCGTGATTCTCGGCTACCAGGCGATCATCAACCGCGAGAAATGGGACACGGAAAAAGTCACGGCGATCATCGAGGTCAAGATCACGCCCGAGCGAGACGGCGGGTTCGACCGCATCGCCTCGCGCATCGCGAAATTCGAGGAGGTGCAGAGCTGCTACCTCGTCAGCGGCGGCTACGATTTGCTGATCATCGTCGAGGCGCCGAACCTGCGGAACGCGGCGGCCTTTGTCGCGCAGAAGCTCAGCACGATCGACGCCGTGCAGGCCACCGCCACCCACTTCCGCCTCAAAACCTACAAGGAAAACGGGGCCTTCCACCAATTCGATTCCGCTCCCGAGCGGCTTTCCGTCTCGCCGTGAGCATCCGGATCGCCGACCACGTCCGCGACATTCCCCGCTCTGGAATCCGCGATTTTTTCGAGATTGTCCAGACGATGGAAGACGTCATTTCCCTGGGCATCGGGGAGCCGGACTTCGCCACGCCGTGGCACATCCGCGAAGCCGCGATCTACGCGCTCGAGAAGGGGCGGACCGGCTACACCTCGAATCTCGGCCTCCCGCGCCTCCGGCGGGCGATTTCGGATTATGTCCGCAAAAAGTTCGGCCTGAAATACGAGCCGCTCTCGGAAATCTTAGTGTCGGTCGGCGTCTCGGAGGCGATCGACCTCGCGCTCCGGGCGCTGTTGAACCCCGGCGACGAGGTCCTCTACCACGAGCCCTGCTACGTCTCCTACGCACCCAGCATCACGCTCGCCCGAGGCGTGGCCCGCCCGATCGAGACCCGGGCGGACGACGGCTTTTCGCTCCGCGCGGACGCACTCGAAAAAGCGATCACCCCCAGCACGAAGGTGCTCATGCTCAATTTTCCGACCAACCCCACCGGCGCCACCATGACCGCAGCGCAGTGGGAACCGATCGCGGAGATCTGCGTGCGCCACGACCTGGTCGTCCTGACCGACGAAATTTACAGCGAGCTGACATTCGAAGGCGGCACGCACTCGAGCATCGCGGCCTGCCCGGGCATGCAGGAGCGGACGGTTTTTCTTCACGGGTTTTCCAAGTCGTTCGCGATGACCGGATGGCGGATCGGCTATGCCTGCGCACCGGCCCCGCTGATCGAGGCGATGATGAAGATCCACCAATACGCGATCCTCTGCGCGCCAATCATGGGCCAGGACGCCGCGATCGAAGCCCTCGAACGCGGGGACGAAAGCGTGGCCAGCATGCGGCGCGAATACGAGCGGCGGAGAAATTTCATCGCCCGCGCGCTGAACGAGATGGGGCTCGAATGCCTGAAGCCCAAAGGCTCGTTCTACGTGTTCCCGAAGATCTCCTCGACAGGTCTCACCAGCCGCGAGTTTTCCATGCGGCTCCTGAACGAACACAAGGTCGCCGTCGTGCCCGGAACCGCGTTCGGTCCCGGCGGCGAGGGCCACGTCCGCTGCAGCTTCGCCACCGGCCTCGACCAGATCAAAACCGCCATGGAGCGCATGGCGGCGTTTGTCGCGCAAGCCCGCTAAAGCACCTCGCGGAGCTGGATGGAGTCGAATCGCTCGCTGCCGGCTTTCACGTCGCTGATGATGATGAGCTGGTCGCCTTTGACCACCAGGCCGCGGCGCGTCAGTTCGACCTCGGCGTCGGCGATCGTGTGCTCGGGATCGATTCCGAACGGCATTTGGATCGGGTGGACGTTCCAGCTCAGGGCCAGCCTGCGGACGACATCCGCGGTGGGGGCGAACGCGAAGATCGGGGCGTTTTCCGGGCGCAGGTGGCTGGCGTGGTCGGCCATGTATCCGCGCCGGGTGAACACGACGATCTTCGCGTTCGGAAACGAGTTGGCGAGGCTGACCGCCGAGTGCACGGTTTTCATGCGCGTGGAGTCCACGATGGCGTCCTTTGCGTAGCCGGCCCCGCCGCTGCGCGCGATCCTCCGGGCGACCCGGTCGAGGATTTTGACGCACTGCACGGGATATTTTCCCACGGTCGTTTCTCCGCTGAGCATGACGGCGTCTGCCTGTTCGTAAACCGCGTTCGCCACGTCGGTGATCTCGGCGCGCGTGGGCAGGGGGTTTTCGATCATGCTCTCGAGCATGTGGGTGGCGACGATGACCGGGCGCCCGATCTGGATGCATTTTTTGATGATCCGGCGCTGGATGATCGGCAGTTCCTCCATGTCGCATTCGATGCCGAGGTCGCCTCGCGCGATCATCACGGCATCGGAGGCGCGGATGATGTCGTTGACATATTTGACCGCGTGCTGGTCCTCGATTTTGGCGACGGTGTGCGCCGAACTGCCGCGCTCTCGGAGCAGTCGCTTGAGCTCGAGGATATCCGCCGCCTCGCGGCAGAAGCTCAGGGCGACGAAGTCCACGCCGACCTGCACGCCGATCTCGATGTCCGCGAGATCTTTTTCCGTGAGCGGAGGGAGGTTCACCTTCACGCCCGGGAGATTGATGTGACGGCGCGAGCCGAGGGTTCCCGCCGTGAGGACCTCGCAGCGGATGCGGTTGGAATTCTTCGCGAGCACCTTCATGTGCATGACCCCGTTGTCCACCAGCACGACGTCTCCCACGGAGATGTCGTCCACGAGCCCGTCGTAATTCACATCGGTCGAAAACTGCTCCTCGCTCCGCGATCCCCGGACCGTGAACTCGAAGATGTCGCCCGGCTTGAGGTTCAGCTTGCTTTTCAAATCCCCCGTGCGGATCGCGGGACCCTGGGTGTCCATGAGAATCGCCGTCACCGAGTCGAGCTCGGCGGAAACCTTGCGGATCTTTTTCACGATTTCCCGGACCCACTCGTGCGTGCCGTGGCTCATGTTGAGGCGGAAAATATTCGTCCCCGCCAAAATCATTTCCCTCAAAACCTCCGGCGAATCCGTCGCCGGGCCCAGTGTGCAGATGATCTTTGTCTTGCGCATCGGTCCAAGAACGACGGGGAGCGGAAAAATGCAAGTGTGAAAGAACCGCCGGGATGGATGTGGCCATCCGGGAGGTTCGGGAGTAACGTGCCGCCATGGCCAAGGCAGAAATCGGGTTTGAGCGCACGCTGGAGGACGGCACCCGGCGGGATGTCTATGTCGCCCACAACGGAGGGAAATACCGGTTTTTTGCGCGCGGCAAGCGCTTCGACCAATGGGAGGCGGTGAAGGAGCCTCCGATCGAGGACTGGATCGAGTTTCTGGATTGCGTTCGGCGGCGGATCGCGCGTAGGAAGCTGATGCCCGACGAAGAAACGCGCGTGATCCAGGCCATCCGCGAGCAATTTCCCGATTGGGAGGATTGAAACGAAATCGTAACGAAAGCGGGCTTGAAGAGATGTTGTTTCTGCGCGACAATATGGGATTGTGAAACGACCTTTTCGCTCTTCCCTTTCCCAAGACGGCTACACGCTTTTCGAGATCATGCTGGTTCTCGGAATCATCGCAGTGCTGGTGGGTTCCGCCATTTACATGCTGGTCGGCAACATTGACGTGGCGAAAGACCAGCGGGTAGAAAGCGACATCCAGGCGATCTCGATGCAGTTGCGCACCTACGAGATGCTCAATTACCGCAAGCCGACGACCGAACAGGGGCTCAAGGCCCTTGTCCAGCAGCCCATCTCGGATCCCAAGCCCCGCAAATGGAAGCAGCTCATGAAGGCCGTGCCAATGGACCCGTGGGGTGCGGAGTATGTCTATCGCAATCCCGGCAAGTTCAACCCGAGCGGTTACGATCTGTATTCGCTCGGTCCCGACGGCAAGGAAAGCGACGACGACATCGGGAAAGAGAAAAATGGGCCGTCCTCGAAGTAGAGGAGGTTACACGCTGCTCGAAATCCTCCTCGCTCTTGGCGTGGTTGCCGTCCTGCTCGGCATCGCGGTCCCCTACATGGCGGAATCTTTCGGGAAAACTTCCGGCGAGGAAACCGCGGATGCGATGGCCAAGGCGGTCCAAGGCGTGAGGAACAGCGCGCTGGAAAAAGGCGAGCCCCGGCAGTTTTCCGTTTTTGAAAACGGGCTAAAACCGGAGATCGATTCGGTCGAAGCGGTCTGGCTTCCGAAAGGCTGGAAGCTCGAGATCCGGAGGATGACCGAATCGAAATTCCGCAAGCCCGCGAAAAAGGAAATGTGGTTGTTCAACGGCGCTGGGATCTGCGAGCCCGTGACGTTCAAACTCCGCGGGCCGAAGGAGACGGTCGAGATCCTCTTCGACCCGCTCACCGGACTCGTTATTGATGAATAAGAAAATGCGAAAACCGGAAGTCGGAACGTGTGGGGCAGGCGTCCCGCCTGCCTTCGCGCGCATTTTACGCGACGATTCGAAGATGCGTCCGGCGGGACGCCGGACGTCGGCAGGCGGGACGCCCGCACCACGCGGAGCGTTCACGCTTTTCGAGGTGTTGATCGCCCTCGGCGTGTTTGCGATCGCGGTGACCGGCCTGGCGATCGCTTTGGACAGCGCGGTGATGGCGGCGTTCGAGGCCCGCGAGCGGGCGCTCGCTCGGATGGTTCTGGAATCACGCCTCTCCGCCGTCCTGAGCGATCCGCCGCTCACTGGCAGCCGCGTCATCGAGGCCCGCGACAACAACGGGATCCGGGTCGAGGAAACGATGGAGCAATTCGAGGCCAAGACCACGAACGGAGTGCCGGTGACCGGGCTCTGGAAGCTCAAGGTCACCGCCGACTGGGACCGTCGTGACAAGAGCAAGGAAACCGCGGAAATCCTCCTCTTCAGGCCATGAGAAGGAAAATGCGAAATGCGAAATGGGGAATGCGAAATGCATTCACCCGTCCCAGGCGGGCACTCGGACGCAACGCGTCCCAATTTCGCATTCCCCATTTCGCATTTCAAATTGCTCCGCGTCCCCGCGGAGCGTTCACGCTTTTCGAGGTGATCCTGTCGCTGATGATTCTCGCGCTGCTGACCGGGGCGGTGTATTCGATCACGTCCGCGGCGGCCGAGACCAGCCGGGCCACGATGGAGGAGCAGGTGGCCGTGAGGCGGATGGAGGCATTTCTGAAGGTCACGCGCGATGCGTTTCTCAACCTGCCGCGCGAGGGAAAGGTCCATCTCCAGTTTTCCAAGTCGCCTGCCGGGGCGCCCATTCCGGAAATTGTTTTTGAGGAGTCCACCGGGCTTTTCGGCATTCCGAGTTTGGGCGGCGGATCGCTGGTCCTTGCCGCGCGCCCGCGGGCAGACGGATCCCGGACCATGTCGCTCCTGCGGGTGCCCAGGGACGTTCAGGGAATCGATTTGGAAAACCTGAAGGCGGGGGATTCCTGGATTCCACTGCTCCCGCGGGTGGAGGTGGTGAAGTGGTCGTTCTTCGCCAACGGCGAGTGGAAGGACGAGTGGCCGCCCGAGAACGGTCGCCCGCTTTCCGCCCGCCTCCAGATGGATTACCTCGACATGGCCGGATCGAAAATCGACAGCCAGTTTTGGATTCCCCCGGTTTCCGCCGCAGCCCCTGCGCAGCAGCCGGCCCCGACGCCGAAGCCAACGCCCGGGCCATGACGAACAACACACGGAAATGTCCGCTGCGACCGCCGCGCGGTTCCCGCCGCGGGCTGGCTCTCCCGCTGGTTCTCTGGAGCATCGCCTTTCTCGCGGGACTTGTCGTTCTCGTCGCGGGCATCGTCGGGGACTGGGTGAATGCCGAAATCCGCGCGGAAAAAACTTTCCGTGCCCGCCAGATGGCGCTCAGCGGGATCGCCATCGGCTTGAGCCCGCAGGTGAAGACCGGGGACCCCCTGCTGAAAAACGGCAGCCCGCAGACCGAGGGGTTCGAGGTGAAGCTCGGGGACGAATCCGGGAAGATCAACCCGAACTACTGGGTCGCCCAGAACAACCGCGATATTTTCATGCGCCTTTTCGAGTCGTGGGGCGTGGACGACGAGCTGCGCGATGAGGCGATCGACGGCTTAGTGGATTGGATCGATGCCGACGACTTCCGCTCGCTGCACGGGGCCGAGCGCGCCGAGTATGAGGCCGCAGGCCGGCCGGGTTTTCCCCCGAACCGGCCGCTCCTGAACATCCGGGAAATGGAGGCGGTTCTCGGCCTGGACGAGGTTTTGGCCGCGCGGGAGGACTGGAAAAGCTTCTTCACGGTCTGGTATAACGGAAAAATCAACATCCAATATGCATCCGAGCCCCTGCTGGAGGCGCTGGCGAATTTGACCCCGGAGCAATGTCGCGCGCTTTTCGAGTTGCGTGTGGGGCCGGATGGCATCGAGGGTAGCGAAGATGACGTCAAATTTGAATCCATCGACGAGGCGGCCGGTCTTATCGGCGCGAAGGGGAGCCAGCTCGAAGCACTCGAGGCATTCTTTGACGTGGCCGGTTCGGTCCGGCGGATCGAAAGCACCGGCTTCTGCAACGGGATCAAACACAGGATCGTTGTCATTACCCCGGCGAACGGCGGAGGCCAGATCATGAACTGGGAGGAGGAATGAGCGCGCCGGGCCCGGAATCCGTTCTGCGCCCGGGAGCCGGAGGCTGGGAGCTTTGGCTGTTCCCGCCCAAGGCCGCGCCGAAGGTCGAGCTGAACCCGGGAATCAAGTCGGTGGCTTCCGCGCCCCGCCTGCTGCTCGCGCTCCCCTCGCGGACCCTCACCGCCATTCCCCTCTGGGTTGCCGGGCAGGGGGATCCCGGCGAGTTGGCCGAACTCGAACTCTCCGGGCGGCACCTCGTCAAGCGGGACAGCGAGGTCCGGGTGCTTCCGATCGATTCCACGGACGGGAGATCGCTGGTCCTGGCCGTCGCCGTGGGTGATGAATCTCCGGCGGCGGAGTATTTTTCGAAGGCTCGCTTCTTCGACCTCCCGGCCCGCTTGTTCGATCCCGGCGCGGCCGATGTGCTGGTCTGGCGCGAGTTCGGTGATCTGGTTTTTGCCTTCTACAAGAACCGGCGCTGCGTGTATTTCTCTGCGAGCGGCGAAGCTTCGCCGGGGCCGGCGTTCTGCGGGCTGGTCGTCCGGACCGCTCTCCGGCTGCGGGCGGAGCAAGTCACCGGGGGCCTGCCCTCGACGATCCGCATGATCGGGGATTTTTCCGAAGCCGACTGCCAGGCCGTTGGGAACGGTCTGCGCCTCACCGTGGAGCGCGTCAACCCGGAGCCTCCTCCCCTGATCCCTGCTATCCCGGTCGATGTTGCGCCCCCGGCTGCACTCCGGGCGAGCGCGAAGCGCAGGGGAACCAAGAAGCTGGCGGTCATCGCGTTCGCCGGACTGGCCGCATACCTCCTGCTGGCGACGGTGCTCGGCGGCGATCTTCTTCTCAAAAGAATCCAGCTCGACCGGCTCAACAAGCAAGCCGCAGCGATCGCGCCCGAGGCGGCGCAGGCGAAGAGCCTGGTGACGGAATGGAAGGAATTCCAGCAGGCCGTCCATCCGCAGAGCTTCGCGCTCGACCAGCTCGCGGCCATCGCCGCCGAGCTCCCCGGCGATCAGGTGCGACTGACCCAGTTTGCTCTCGAAAACGGCCGGATTCTCCTCGCGGGCGAGGCCACGGATATCGCCCAAGCCTACTCGTTTTTGGAGAAGGTCAAAAAATCCGCCGCTCTCCAGAACTACGACTGGACGCCGCGCCAGCCACAACTCGCAGGAAAAAACAAAGTCCGTTTTGAAATGGAAGGAGTCCGCCCCGATGCGCAAGCTCACAACGACTGAATTCCGGCTGCTGATATTTTTCTGCGCGGCCATTTTTCTTGCGCTCAACCTGTTTGCCGTCCGCGCCTGGACGGGGGCGAGGTCCTCGCTCGCGCGTGACCTGGAGGAGGTGCGGGGCAAAGTCGCCGAGAGCCGGGTTTGGATCGATGGAGCCTCCGGGATCGCCTCTTCGCACGAGTGGATCAAGGCCCACCCCCCGCAAACGAATACGGCGGAGCAGGCGAGCACCGGGCTGTTGCAGGCGACCCGATCGGCGGCCGAGGAAGCCGGGCTGAAAATCCTCGAGGAAAACCTGCTGCCCGCCGCAGCAACCACGACCGGGAATGCCACCTCGCTCCAGGCCAAACTGTCCGGACCGTTTTCCGGAGTGACCAAATTCCTGTTCGCGATGCAGAGCCCGACCGCTTGGAGATCGGTGCCCAAACTGATTATCCGCAGCGACACCGAGCCCCCGAATGTGCTGGTGGACATAGAGGTGCACCAGTATTATCTTCCCGCGACACAAAACGGCCCATGACCACACTTCGAAACGCGCTCGTGTTTTCCTGTTTTCTGGGTTCCGTGATGGCCCAGAACGATGAGCCATGGGCGCAGCCGCGGGACTTTGCCCGGTTTCAATTCCTGCTGGACCGCTCGCCGTTCTCGCTTCCGACAGCCGAAGAGAGTTCCCCGGTTGCGGAGAGATACACGCTCACCGGCGCGGTTTCGATTAACGGGGATCCCTTGGTTTTTGTTCTCGATAAAACCACGCAGGAGCGCCACATGCTCTCGAAGACGCCCAACAAACTCGACATGGCGCTTGTTGACTATATGCCGGATCCCGACCCGCGCCGGATGCACGCCACGATCAAGGTCAGCGGCCAGCTCGCCACGATCTCCTACTCCGAACCGGCCGCCGTGCAGGGCCAGCAGCAGGGCGCGCCGCAAATCCCGGGGCCGATGCCGCAGAATCCCAATCCCACGGCCGTCGTGAACCCGCCACCCGGCCAGGCCGTGGCCGGCGGGGCCGCTCAGAACGTGCAGCAACCGAATGCCCAGCCCCCCCAAAGGCGCGTGATCCGCCGCAGAATCATCTCCGGACAACCCGGCGCTGGCCCATGAACCCCCGATTTTTTCCATTTCTCCTGATCATTGCCGCGGCGGCTTCACTGCGTGCCCAGACTCCCGCAAAGTCCGGGCCGGGGAATTCCGATCCTTCTCTGCCGCCCGCCCCTCTGCCGGCAGCCGCCTCTCAGGCCGTTCCGCGCGTGCCCGCCCAGCCGCTTCAGCCTGTCCAATCCCCTCAACCGTCCGCCGCTGCGCCCGCACAGGTGAATGGCGACATTATCAAAGACCTCTCGTTTCCGCGCAGCTCGGTTATTGATGTGCTGAACTTCTATGAGAACCTGACTGGGAAAAGGTTGATCCGGGACGCCAACTTGGCCGGACCGGAGATCTCGATCATGGTGAGCCAGCCGGTTTCCAGGCAGGAGGCGATCAAATTGATCGAGAGCTCGCTCCTGCTCAACGGCTACAGCATCGTGCCGGTCGATGACCAGACGGTAAAAATCCTCGGGCCTTCGCGCGCCCCGCGCACCGAAGGGCTGCCGCTCTATATCGACAGCATGGCTCTTCCCAGAGAGGGGGACCGGATCGTCAGCTTCTACAAGCCGCTGGCATTCATTTCGCCGGAGGAGGCGATTGCGGTGCTCGATCAAGTCGTGCAGCGAAACGCGTTCGGTAGTTTCGCCCCCGTCCCCAACACCAACGCGATCATCGTCACCGAAAAAACGCCGGTCATCCAGAAAGCCCTCGGGGTCCTCAACCTCATCGATGTCGAACCCGCGCAGGTCGTCACCGAATTTGTCCCGCTCCAGCGCGCGAACGCCGAGCGGATCGTCGAAATCCTCGACACGATGTTCGGGAAGGATGACCCCGCTTCCAAAAACGGCGGTAATGTCCAGGCCCCAAACCCGCAAGGTGCGCCGGGCGGTCAGCCCGCTCCGGCCGGAACCTCGGGGGCGCGTTACGAAAACCGCCTCGTCACCGGCAAGGCAAAGTTCGTCGCGGACAAACGCACGAACAGGATCCTCGTCGTCACCCGCCAGGAGAACTACCGATACGTCCGCGACGTGATCACCCAGCTCGATGCGGCGGCGGCCTTCGAGCAGCCTTACGTCCGCGTCTGCAACTACGTCCCGGTCACCGAGGTCTTCCCTGTCCTCTCCGACATGCTCGCCGAGGCGGACAGCGAGAAAAAGGGCGGGCAAGCCGGCGCGCAGCCGACGCCCGCGAACCCTTTCAACAACACCAACAAATCGCAGAACAATTCTTCGAACTCCACGCTCGGGTCGGGCTCCGGTTCGGGGGGGACCAGCAAGATGGAGAATCTCCTCTCGGACGAAACCGCGCAGTCGGCCCCGCAGTCGGTGACGATCGGCGAGATCAAATTGATCGCGGACAACAGCTCGAACAGCATCATCGTTTTTGGGCCTCCCGAAAGCAAGGAGCGGGCCAAACAGATTCTCAACCTGCTCGACCAGCGGCCCAAGCAGGTCTATCTCGCCGTCGTGATCGGCGAGCTGAACGTGACGAACAGCACCGAATACGGCGTCCAGTATCTGATCAGATACCAAGGGGCATCCGGCAACGGTCTGGCGGCGGCGGTGCTGAACCCCCTGCTGTTTAACAGCGGCACCAACTCGCTTCCCATCGCCTCGTCGATCAAGGGCCCTGCCGCCCTGGCAGCAAACGGGCTCGGAGCACTTTCCGGGCTGACGGTTATTGGAACCATCGCCGACTCGGTGGATGTTTATGCGAGGTTCCTCGAAACCAGAGGCAACTTCCGCACGCTCTCGCGTCCGGTCATCTACACCAGCAACAACCGGAAGGCCACGATCTTCTCCGGGCAGAGGGTCCCGTATCCCCAGAACTCTCTGACGACCGCAACCGGCGGAGGGGTCAACGGCAACGGCACCGCCGTCAGCTCGAGCATCGCCTACGAAGATGTCGTCCTGCAACTCGATGTCATCCCGCTCATCAACTCCGACCGCGAGGTCAACCTCATCATCGCCCAAAAAAATAATACCCTCGGCGCGGAAAAAAATATCTCCGGCAATCTGGTGAACATCATCAACACCCAGGAAATCAAAACCAGCGTGCGCGTCCCCAACGGCTCCACGATCGTGCTCGGCGGCCTCATCACCGAGACCAAAACCAAGGACCAGTCGGGCATCCCTTACATTTCCCGCATCCCCGTGCTCGGCTCCCTCCTCGGCGGGCGAACCAGCAACGCGGTGACCAAAAACGAGCTGGTTGTCATGATCCAGCCGGTCGTGGTGGACTCGAACCAAGAGATGATGAAAGCCAGCGCCCGCGAGGGCGACCGCACGCCTCTCGGCCAGGACGCACAGTTCATGGCCGCCCCTCTCGCCGAGCAGGTTCACGAGCCGGCCCCTTGGAAGCCTGCGCCCAAGCCGACCCCCAAGCCCAAGAAAAACTGAGCCATGGTCAACCTGATCGAGGACCTCACCGCGCTCGCCAAAGACGCCGGGTGCGTGGAGGTGGAAAAATGCCGCGAAACCCTCCAGCGCGCCGCCTTTGCCCAGAGGTCGCTGGTGGCCGCGCTGCTCGATTCCCAGCTCGTCAGGGAACCGGAATTTCTCAAGTCCCTCGCCGCATCGCTCGACCTCCCGTGGCGGGAGGAAAGCGAAGTGCAGATCATCGAAAACGTCCGCGAGAAATTTCCCGCCCGGCTCGCTCTCGGGCAGACCGTCCTTCCCGAGGCTGCGGTCGAGGGTGGGGAGATGCGCCTCCTGACTTTCGACCCGTTCGACCACGGCGGCTGGCAGGCTGTCGTCCAGCATTGGCCGGGCTCCGTGCGGCTCGTGCTCACCACCCGCCGGCGTCTCATCGAAACATTGAAAACCACCTACGGGGTTGGTGCGGACACCTTCGAGGAACTCATCGAGGGCCGCGAAAATGAAACCGGCGGAACCGGGGAGGAAGTCAATGTCGTCGACGAAGAGGACAGCGAGGCCTCGGTCATGAAGTTCGTGAACCAGATCCTCCGCGAGGGTCTCCAGCAGGGCGCGACCGACATCCACTTCGAGCCGCTCGGACAGGACCTCCGCATCCGCTACCGGATCGACGGAGTGCTGCACGAAACGCCGGTGCCTCCCCGCATCAAGGTCCTCCAAGACTCCGTGATCTCGCGGCTTAAAATCATGGCGGGCCTCGACATCGCCGAACGGCGGCTTCCCCAAGACGGACGGATCGCGCTCGAACACACCGGCCAGGCGATCGACGTGCGCGTGGCCACGATTCCGTGCGTCTACGGCGAAAATGTCAGCCTGCGACTGCTCGGCCAGGAGCACTTCGATTTCGCGCGTCTCGGTCTCGATGCCGCCTCGGAAAAACGGATCCGCAACCTGATCTCGATCCCGAACGGCATCGTGCTCGTCACCGGCCCGACCGGCTGCGGCAAGAGCACGTCGCTTTACACGTTTCTCAGCAGCCTCAATGTCAAGGAACGCCGGATCGTCACGATCGAGGATCCGGTCGAACACAAGCTCGACGGCGTGATCCAGATCGCCGTGAAGCCGGAGATCAACCTCACGTTCGCCACTGCCCTGCGAAGCATCCTGCGCGGCGACCCGAACGTGATCATGGTCGGCGAGATGCGCGACCACGAGACCGCCGAGATCGCCATCCGGGCCGCCCTCACAGGCCACCTGGTCTTCAGCACCCTCCATACCAACGATGCGGTGGGAGGGATCACCCGCCTGCTGGATATGAACGTCGAACCGTTTCTTGTGGGGTCGTCCGTCCGCGCCTTCATCGCCCAGCGCCTCGTCCGCCGGCTCTGCAAGCACTGCTCCCAGCCCGCCCACCGCAAGCCGGAAGAAATGGCCGAGATCGGGTTTCCCGTCGAATGGACGGACAAGGTCCGCCGGCCGGTCGGCTGCGAGCATTGCCGCCAAAGCGGGTATTCCGGCCGCACCGCACTCTTCGAGATCGTCCTGATGACCTCGCGCCTGCAGGAGGCGATCCAGCGCCGCGGAAGCGGCCCGGAACTGCGCGAACTCGCCGTGCGTGAAGGGATGATCCCGCTCCGCAAAGACGGCTGGCAAAAGGTCCACGACGGGGTCACCTCGATCGAGGAAGTCCTCCGCGTCACCACCAGCGAACTCGAAGCGCTCGACGAATAAATTTGGAATGAGGAATTTGAAATTAGAAATGCCGTGCCGCGCTCCGCGCGGGATTTCATTCATTCCAAATTCGAAATTCGAAATTCCAAATTTTCTTCAACGTGCCTGATTTTTCCTACAAAGCGACCGATCCGGAGGGCGGTGTTTCGAGCGGGGTAATCTCTGCCACCACCCGCGCGGAGGCGTATCGCATCCTTCGGAGCAAGGGGCTGCAACCGGTCAGCGTGGGAGAGAGCGGCGGGTCCGTGGCGCAGAAGGGAAAGGCTGCGGAAATCGGCCTCACGCGCCTTTCCTCCGCCCAGTTGCTCTATTTCACCGAGGAACTCGCGGAGCTTCTCGAAGCCGGGCTCCAGCTCGAAGGTGCGCTCAAGGTTATCGAGCAACGGCAGGAAAAGTCGGAGGTCAAACTCGTCGCCGCCAAGCTGCGCCAGCGCGTGCGCGACGGCGTCAGCTTCTCGCAGGCTCTCCGCGAATGCGGCAAAACCTTCGACGCGCTCTACTGCAACCTGGTCGCCGCCGGCGAGGCCGGCGGAGCCCTCCCGCAGATCCTCAAACGCCAGTGCGCCTATCTCGAACTCATCGAAGACCTGCGCAAGCGGGTGATCAATTCGCTCCTGTATCCGAGCATCGTCTTCGCCTCGGCGATCGTGCTGATGTTTATCTTCCTGACATTCCTGGTGCCTCAACTGTCCGTGCTCCTCGGGAAAACCGGCCACAAGCTCCCATTCATCACGCAGGCGTTGATCTCGGTAAGCGGGTTTTGCGGGAAGTGGTGGTGGGCCATCATCGCGGTGATCGGGGCCTCGGCCATGCTCGTCCGCGCAGCCGTCCAGACCCCTCCCGGCCGCGCCTGGTGGCACCGGGCGATGCTGGAAATTCCGGTGGTCGGGCCGGTCCTGCGGGCGAAATTCTACGCGGAGATGCTGCAGACTCTCTCGACGCTGGTTTCGAATGGCGTGACGCTCCTGAACGGCATCAACCTCATGCTCGCCGCGACCGCGAACGTCTATCTCCAAGGGCTGCTCCGCAAGGTGGCCAATCAGGTGGGCGAGGGGACGAGCCTCGCCTCCGCCCTCCGGCGCGTGGGATTTTTTCCGCCCGTGCTGATGGATATTCTCGGCGTCGGCGAGCAAACCGGCGATATCGCGTCGGCCCTCGAGCGGGCGGCCCGCCGCTACGACCGCGAACTCACCTCGCGCATCGGCCATCTGACCACGCTCATCCAGCCGGCCATCATCCTCCTTGTCGCGCTCTTTGTCGGCGTCGTCGCCTACTCGATGATCGCCGGAATCCTCACCAGCGTGAGCGCCCTCCGCGCCAGATAGCTTCCCTACCTCCGCGACCCGATAAACAGCCGCAGGACATACCAGAAGAGCAGGGCCACGCCCGCGAAAAGCTGGATCGACGCGGCCACATAGGCGTTCTCGGGAAAGTCGCGCATCACCGAGGAAGTCGTGTATAGGATCGAGCCGCCGGCGAGTAGAACCATCGCCACCGAGAACCACGTGCCGAGGTCAAAATGAAAAAGAACCGCGCAGGCGATGGTCGCGAGGGACAGAATCCCGCCCCAGACCAGAAAAGTCCGCATGAAGGAAAAATCCTTCCTCGTGGTGACGACCACGCCGGTCAGAAGAAAAAATCCGCCCAGCGTCGCCTGGGCCGCGCTCGCGATTGTCCCGGGAGCCGCATGGTCCGCCAGCTTGAGCAGCGGAACAAAGATGATCGCCTGCCCGAGCACGTAGAGAAACAGGCCCAGATACTGCACCGGCTTCGACAGGTTCGGGCTCGCAAAAAATGTCGCCATCCAGGAAAGCCCCATGAAGCCCCCCAGAATGAGCAGCCAGGAAACGCTCATCACAGCGTGCATGATGACGTCCGCGATGCCGGTCGAAAAAAACCAAAGCTCGATCCCGACGAACAGGAGCACGGCGAACGTCAGGTGGACGTAGGTGCGGACAATGAATGACCCCCGCGCGTCGGCGGGAAGGTCTGCCACGGGAATAGTGTAGGGATTGCTCATAATGTTTGTCGGCTTTACCCCTAACCCATGAAAGGCCTCCGCTCCACGCTTTTTTTAGAGTGCTTTTCAAAGAGCGGGAATTTCGGTACAAAAACAGGGGTTCGGTCTGCCTGGAATGGCGCTCAGTTAAGCCCCGAAGGGGCAGCATCCAACAGCCCAGGGCAAGCGTCCGCGCCGCCCTGGGTCTTGGGAAACGAGGAACCCTGCCCTGAATTGGGCAGTATCACAAAACGTCCTTAACTAAGCGCCATTCGTGTCTGCCTGAACTCCCCGCATTCAATCCGCTTGACCCTGTCCTCCAAATGTCGGACATTCGGGATATGACCAGCACCCTTCTCAACACGCGGGAACTCTCGAAGGCCACTGCGAAAGTCCTGCGCGATCTGCCGAAGACAGGTCCACGGGTCATCACGCGAGGTGGCGAGACAGTGGGGATTCTCATTCCGCCCAGTGCCGGTGGGATCGAGTCGGACATCGAGCTTCTGAGCCGGTTGCGTTTCGGGCAGGCGTTGGCAGGAGTCCAGCGCGATGCCGTTCTGAGCGGTTCGGACAAGCTCAGCATGGAGGAAATTGATGCGGAGATTCGCGCCACTCGGACGGAACGCAAGAAACGCAAAGCGGCATGAGCGTCCCGCTCTGGGTGATCGACACAAATGTTCTGGTCTCGGGCGCGCTCACTCCCGGGGGAGTCTGCGACCAGTTGGTCCAGCATGCCGTCGCGGGGCATTTTGTTCCCGCGTGGGACAACTCCCTGCTCGCTGAATACCGGGATGTCTTGTCCCGTCCGAAGTTTGGATTGTCGAGGTCCGCGATCAGGGACCTGCTGTCGGCATTTCCGCAATCAGGATTTCGCCGGGGCATCACGACGGGAGCGCATCTGCCAGATCCCGACGATATTCCCTTCGTGGCCGTCGCCCTCGCCACGGCGGACAGGACGATCGTCACCGGCAACCCCAAACACTTTCCTCCTCCGGCGATAAAGACCGTCACGATCCTGTCACCGCGTGCGGCACTGGATAACTTGTCGCGGACGTAGCCCTTGATGCCTCTAAGCCAATGGCTCTGACACAATGGCCCATGTGGTGAGGAGCGTGGAGTTGAGCGCACGAATCAAGTGAAGCGCTTCATTCACTGAAGCGTTCAACGCAGGAAAAAATAACCTGCGGCAAGGCAAGCTCCAATAGCTCCGGCAACAGCGCAATCCTTGCGGCCTGGCGAAGTCCAGCTCACACAGAGTTGGATGAGAGCCAGAACAACGGCGGCTACGAGCGTGGCGCTCGGTGCGATGGAAGCGCCGACAACAACGAAAACAGAACCCTGAACCAAGAATACACCAACCATGGCTGCATTAGCAGAGTTGTCGCCTGAGACCCGTCGCAGCAACCCTACGCATAAGGCTAAGGCGCAGCCAGTGAGAGCCCAAAGCACAAATGCAACCGGCAAGACAGCAACCCATCGGAGCCAATATGTCAGTTGTGCTGTCATTGAGTTGAGACGGGTTGCCTGTCGTCGCTACCCCGATTGTAAAACCATCCTAAAAGATGGGGGTTTCTTACAGATTCGTTGGTTCTGCGCAACGCTATATGCGGCGAATGTTGCATTTTTGCAGAAGCGCCATTTTTTGGGAGGCTGGTTTCGGTGGGCGAGGCGGGCCTTGAACATGCGCTCGCGGAGGCCGCCCTGTTCGACGAAATCCTTTTCCAGCCTGCGGAGCTGCTCATGGGTCCTATGGGTCCTATTTCAGATGTCTTCTGATGCCCGTTTAGCCGTTCCGGCGCGCCAGGGCGAGAGGATTCCCTTGGGATGCGACGGACGCTGAAGGCACAAAAAAGCCGCCCGGGATTTCTCCGCGGACGGCTTCTTTTGCGGGAGGGAAATTACTTTTCCTGCTCGAGCACGGCCTGTGCGGCGGCGAGGCGCGCGACCGGGACGCGGAACGGCGAGCAGCTCACGTAGGTCAGGCCGACCTTGTTGCAGAACTTCACGCTGTCCGGGTCGCCGCCGTGTTCGCCGCAGATCCCGAGCTTGATGTTCGGGTTGGTCTTGCGGCCTTTTTCGATGGCGATCTTGATGAGCTGGCCGACGCCGTCCTGGTCGAGGG
>Ga0118677_10003014_pt1 | contig 32775 bp, 11 predicted proteins | sample AliMusrvi5mmetaG_FD_86154 | JGI IMG/M metagenome (GOLD analysis project Ga0118677, IMG submission 86154) | reverse complement strand
TTGTGTATACGGTGTTTGACAATATAAAATCCTGGAGTTCGCGATCGGGCAGGGGGAAAAGAGAAACGGGGAGATAAAATCCCCCCGTGGCAGAATTAGGAAGAGTAGATTGTTTGTTATTCTGAATAATCACCGAGGCAGGTCGATGAATATCGTTCTTCTCAGTTAAACATTAAAAAAATGTCGTGTTGGAACCCACATGTTTGGTGTATCAACACATTCGATATGGGAAATGTTCCGCTTTCTCCAGCTTTTAATAAAATGCATTTTTCCGTCTCCATTCTTTTGCCAGAGTTCTATTGATGCTGGTTGTTCATTTAGTTCCTGATTCTTCTGACGGAAGACCGGAAGTCCCACATTCCTGTTGCTTAAGTTAACATAGATTCCTGTGATTCCGTTTGGATTGTGAAGGTTTGTGCGCTCAACAGAAGTTTTCATCTTTTTCTTTTTTTAACCCGGTAGTTTATCCAGGTGATGTTTGATCTCGGGAATAAACTACCGGGGGTTCTACTTTTTTTTGTTTTTACTTTTGCCGGACTTTCCAGGAGGTTTTTAAGCGATTGAGATTACCTAGTCAATAATTCAAATGCTTTTCATTTTTATCCTCCGTTGGAAAGACCTGGCATCAGATTTAAAAATGGTGCAGCATTTATGTTTATGCAAAGGATGTGCCATTTGGATGAAGATGATGAAATCTATGAGTTGGCTTGCATAAAATGTTGAAAAATAATGCAATACAGTTGGCCGATGAATTCATGTTTGTGCGGTTTTGAGTTGAATTCAATTTTTAGGTGTGAAATTTTTACTGTATTTGTGCGAAAATGAGTATCCGTAAAATTCAGGATCAGAATGAGGAACATTCGATCGGGGAATAATTCCTTGAAGCCGATCTCGGCATTTCCCCGTTATTCCTTCCAAACAGTGAGAGTTTCCCGAATTCCAGGACCAGGCTGATCTCATGTGATCCACCTGCACCCTGGAGCGATCCTGCCATTTGCATGTCGTAGCTGTACATGAATTTTATGCTCATTTCATCCCCAAAGAAGTAGCGGTAACCTGCCAGAAGCGATAAGGCACTGGCCGAATTAGGCTTCATCGAATTCTTATACCAGGCGCCCAGGTAAACATTAAATTTCAGAAGGTTCATGCCGAACTGGATGGTGTTGACTCCATTCTGGTTCTGGTAGATCAGGCCCGGGTTGAACTTCAGCGGATCGCCGGCTCCCTTTACAGATGTGTTATAGTTTGCGCTGTAACCGTTTCCTGCGACAATAACAAAATCAGTATGGATCACATATTTCCTGGGAAGCGGTGCTTTATCGGTCGACAGGAAAGACTCATCCGGCTGAAAAAGATGATCGATTGCAAAGCCCATCGTTCCATTGACTGAAGAGTTTTCGTTCGAATATTGCAGGATTCCCCCGACTCCAAAATCCGGGAACGTCTTGCTGTTGATATCCGGCCGCTGGAACGTGGAAGGATAGATGTTTCCGTATTTCTCACTGAACTGGTCGGTAAAGACAAAATCATCCCAGTTCAGGTATCTCTGAATGAAAGCCGCCTTGATCCCGAATTGTGAAATCATTGTACTTGACAACGGAACCCTGACGCCGATGTTAAGCCCTACGGTCAGGTCCTTGATAAAACCAAGGCCTTCGTCGTTGGAACTAACCATGATTCCCAATCCTCCTGATCCGGGTAAATTCCTGTCACCCAGGTCAGCCGAGAAAAAGTATGACCTGAAATCAACCGGCAGGTTTGCAAACTGATCCCGGAAAGAGAACCTTGCCCTGAGACCGGTATTCAGACCGGTGAAGGCCGGGTTATAATAAACCGGTGTATTGAAGAATTGTGTAAAATTCGGATCCTGGCTGTATGCGGCTGATGCTGTCAGGAATAATGATAAACTCCAGATAATAGCCGATTTTATGTATGTATTCATGATGTTTGTTTTTTTATTACCTGATTAATGTGACCGTTCCCAATGTGCTTGCCTTGTTTTTCCCGTTATCTGATCCTTCCCATTCCTTGCCATCATTGAAAGTCGCTGCAACTTTCCACATGTAAACACCCTGGGGCAACAGCACTCCGTTAAATGTTCCGTCCCAGCCTTCAAGCGGTCTTCCTCTGCCATCAAGCTTGTTGGATTCCCAGAGCAGGTGATTCCATGTGTCGTAAACCTGGATGTGATACAACTTTAAGTTAATCCCGACGGGTTTGAAATACCGTACATCGAGGTTGACGTTATCAGGAGAGAAAGCATTTGGTACAAATAAGTTATGATACAGGAAACTGAAATCGAGTGTTGTCGTGTCCGAACAGTTATTGGCAGCCCAGGTCACCAGCCTGATCTGGTAATCGCCGTCATTGTCATAGGTAACCATTGGATTTTCATCGTTCGACTTTTCACCATTTCCAAAATCCCATTCGTATAATTTTGAGTTGGTCGATTGATTGTTCATCTGGATCTTGCCATATTTACCATCTACATCCGTAGTCACTGTGAATGCGCTGAGCGGCGACCGCAAAACGGTTTCGGTCTTTACAGCAGTATCAAAACATCCCAGCCCATCTTTTACCATCAGCAGGATCTTGTATTTACCGTCTTCCTTGAAGTCAAAAGCAGGTGACTGTATATTTGATGTATCGGTCAGCGTATTGGGAACGCCAAAGTTCCATGCCCAGTTTGTTATTGTTGTATCACCTTTCTTTGAAAGATCGAGGAAGGTAGTGGCTTCCCTGGAACAGATGGTCGGCACCGAGAAATCAGCATGCGGCAGTTTATATACCTGGACCTTCTTAACGAGTGTATCGGTACATCCCAGTTCGCTCTGCATAACTAATTGCACATTGTATGTGCCCGGTCTCTTGTAACGGTGGCTTGCATTCAGGTTCCCGCTTGTATTTCCGAGTCCTGATGAAGGCTCTCCAAAGTTCCATGAAGTGGAAACCAGCGAGAAATAAGTACTGTCGGTCAGGTTCACGAACCTTGCAGTATCACCAAGACACATGGAAGCAGCAGCAAAATCTGCCAGTACGCCACGCTGAACATTGATCGTCATGGCATTTGTAGCGGAGATCACGATCCCATCGGATAAGGATTGAATGGTCAGGGTGACATGATAGTTGCCCGGATCATTATAAATATGCATCAGGGATGGAGTTCTGTGAGTATAGCTGGTATCTGTTCCATCACCAAAATCCCAGCTCCACTTGCTGATCAGGTTGAACGGACTTGAGCTATCCTGGAATGTCACCTTCGTATTTGAACACTTCACGGTGTCATTTGCTGTAAAGATTGCGGAAATACATGCAATCTGGATCGTCTTCGTAGTTGTATTCCGGCAGCCATTGCCATTGATGACAGTCATCTGCACGTCATAATTCCTGAATGCGGTATAATGATGTGTAACATCCGGAGGAACCGGGCTTGATTGTGTCAGTGTTGTGCCGTCGCCGAAATCCCAGCGTACGGAATCAACGGCTGCGCTGTTTCCGGTGGCATGATTCGTGAACACTGCAACACCATCACACCGGGTAACAGAATCAAAGCTGAAGTCAGCAACAGGCAAAGGATACACGACAACGTTCTTGAAGATGCTGTCGTAACAGTTATCCGAATTCCATGCCAGCAACAGGACCCTGTGACTTGTTGCCGTGGTGAATGTATGCGTGGGTGAGTAATCGTGAGAAGTATTGTGTGTCCCTGATCCCGGATCATCAAAATTCCAGTAAACATCATGCAGAGAATCACCGCTAGACAAATTTACGGGCTGGAAATGCATGGCATCGCCAAAGCAAACTGCATCAGCCTGGAACGTGAAGGTGAATCCTGGTTTTACAAATACCGTAGGATTGACAATGGTATCCTTGCATCCGTTTGAGTTCGTTACGACCAGCGTTACCACATAATTTGAATCCGTGTTTGAATACGTATAAGTTGGATTGGCTTGTGTGGATGAGAAGCCGTCGCCGAAAGTCCAGAACCAGCTTACAATGGCTGCTCCCGACCCGGTAGAATGATCTGCAAAGACTACGCGTCCTGCAGGACAGAAGCTGCTGTTATAAGTAAAGCTGGCAATTGGTTTTGCGAAGACCACAACCGGCAGGGATAATTCGTTTGAACATCCGGTGTTGCTGGAAACAGTGAGACGTACAGTGTAAGTGCCACCCTGTGCATAAGTATGCGTAGGATTCTGCTGGTGTGATGTGTCGCCATCACCAAATTCCCACAACCAGTTATTGATAGAACCACCCGGAGCTGTCGACTGATCTGTGAACTGTGCTGCATTGCCGGCACATGTTCCGGTAAACGTGAAGTATACCGAAGGACCAACGGTGACCAATACTTGCTGTGTCGTCTGGCTTGAACAACCTGAACTGTTGGTAACGGTGAGTGTTACATTATACAGACCAGCAGTCAAGTAAATGTGGGTTGGATTCTGGACTGTAACGGCAGGTGAGCCGTCACCGAAATTCCATGACCATGCTGTAATATTCCCGCTGTTGGCAGTTGAATGATCGGTGAAATGTGTCGGATTGCCAAGACATGAACTGTCGGCACTGAACAATGCCGTCGGGATATGATTGATATTAATCATCCTGGAAACAGTATCCTTACAACCATTGACATTCGTAATGATCATTGTAACGGTATACGTTGTGGCTCCGCTGTAAATATGCAGTGGATTCCGGTCAGTGGAAAAGTTATTGACTCCTGTTGTAGGATCTCCAAAATCCCAGTTCCAGCTCATGAGTGATCCGCCACCGTTGGGTTGCGAAAGATCGGTGAAGGTTACCGGTGAGTTCTGGCAACGGGTACTGCTGTAATTAAAGTTTGCAACCGGTGCAGAATAGACTGTCACGGGATGCGTCACCGAACCCTGGCAACCATTGGAAGTGCGGATGGTGAGCGTAACATTATATGTTCCGCCATTGGCATAGACGTGAGCGACATTCTGGGGATTCGGGAAGTTAATAACCGTCGAGGTTCCGTCACCAAATGCCCAGGTCCATTGCACAACATAACCCTGCGTTGTGAATGATTCATCGGTGAACAGCATGGGTGCGTTTGCGCAATTCCCGGTGCTGAAAAGGAATGCAGCAGATGCAGCGCCATTCACACGAATCACGTGACTGATCGTGCTTGAACAGCCATTGATGTTGGTTACAACAAGTGTCACATTATAAAGTCCTGCAGCAGCATAGAGGTGTGTTGGGTTCTGCAGCAGTGAATGGGGCAGGCCATCCCCGAAGTCCCAGTTCCATGTTACGATGGTTCCGGTAGCTGCGAGTGACTGATCCGTAAAATGTGTTACTGTTCCAAGGCATGCTGTATCAGCAGCGAATTCAGCGGTTGGTGAATCCGAAACCGAGACGACCTTAATGATCGTATCTGTACACATGCTGTTGTTTGTGATGATCAGCTTTACGTTGAAATTTCTTGCAGTTGTGAAAGCGTGAACCGGGTTCTTAATGTGTGAGATGTTATCTGTTCCGGATAAGGGATCATCAAAATTCCATAACCAGGTGTTGATCAGTGTTCCGCCACCCATCTGCGAAATATCTGTGAATTGCATATTCTCCCCTTTGCAGCGGGTATCAGGAAATACGAAGTTGGCAAGCGGGCTCGGGATGCTGATGACGGTATGTTCTATAAAATTGGTACAGCTGTCAGTTGTAGTGACTGTGAGCCTTACAACATGCTGCTGGGCCAGTCCCAGGAATACATGAGTCAGGTTCGGAGAGCCGGGGTAATAGATGGTAGTATCGAAGCCATCACCAAAAGTCCATTCCCACTTTATCACCTGTCCGTGTGAAGTTGTGGACAGGTTGGTATAATTTACCGGAGATCCCATACAAACCGGTGAATCGGTCTGGAATTCTGCAGTTGGTTTAGGCGTGATCGTTACATTGAATGTCGTGTCATGTGAACATAAATTGGAATTTTTAACGGTCAGCGTTACAGGATATGTTCCCGGTAATGTAAAGAGATGCCCCGGATTCTGTTGCGTTGAATGTGCACTGCCATCACCAAAATTCCAATCCCATGTGAAAATGCTGGTTGAATTGGCTGTTGAGAGATCCGTGAACTGGGTCAGATTACCAATACATGTACCAGTATATGAGAAGTTCACCAACGGAGCCTGGTTCACATGAACAAGTTTTGTCATGGTGTCGGAGCAACCGTTATTATTCACGATGATCAGCCGGACTGAATAATCTCCGCCCTGGTCGAATGTGTGAACGGGATTCTTCAATGAAGAAATGTTATTCGTCCCGGTTGTAGGATTGCCAAAATTCCAGCTCCATGAAATGTTCGTTCCGTTTGGTGCGGAGCCATCTGTAAACTGTACGGCTTCATCTGAACATGCATTGGAATAATAGAAATTGGCAACAGGGTTTGGAGTGATTGTCACCATCTGGCTGCTGGCATCAACACAACCTGTCGAATTTGTGATGATCAGTGTTACCTGGTATGTTCCTGCATGGGCATACAGATGAGAAACATTCGGATTATTCGGGAAGATGATCGTATCATTCGGTGTTCCGTCTCCATAAATCCAAACATGTTTGGAGATATATCCACCGGTTGTATGAGAATAATCGGCGAACAGGACTGCGCTGTTCAGGCAGGTCGGTGCTGAGAATCCGAAGAATGAAACCGGTGGTGCGGTGATCGTGATGATGTGTGTTACGGAATTTGAATACCCGCTGGTATCTGTGATCTGCAGTGTGACTGTATAGTTTCCAATGGCAGGGAATGTATGGGTCGGGTTTTCGATGTTGGAATAATTTCCATCACCAAAATCCCAGCTCCAGGTTGCCACTGAATTTACATTCGTTATTACCGTGTCAACCGTGAATTGTGCAGGGATTCCAACGCAAGTCCGCTGATAGGTAAAATTGACTCCGGGAACATTGGCAATGGTAAGGATCATGTTGTCGGTTGCGGGGCTGCAGGCGCTGACGCCCTGGCCGACCAATGTCAGGGTTACCGATCCTGTTGCGATATCAGCGGCACCCGGAGTATAGACCGGGTTCAGGATGTTGGCATTGCTGAATGTTCCGTTGCCGGATGTATTCCATTGCAGCATGTTGTAGTTTGAAGCAGTTGCTCCTGCGAGCGTATAGGTGCAGGCGGTGCAGATGGTTGCATCAGCTCCGGCATTGACGATCGAAGGTTTGCTGATGACAAGCAGTTTGGTATCAGTGGCATCATTACAAGGAGGATTCGATGCAATGAGTTTCAGGTTTACAAATCCTGCAGTGATATCAGCTCCGCTGGGATAATAGGTTGGATTCAATGATGAAGGATTCATGAATGTCCCGGTGCCGGAAGTTGTCCAGATAACATTTGCATAGTTGGATGCTGTTGCATCGGTAATAGTATAATGCTGTCCTGAACAGATGGAATCATCGGCTCCTGCATTGACCACAGGAGTGTGCATAAAATGCAGAATGAACGAATCAGATGAATTACCCGTACAAGGCAGCGTAGCATTTGCGTGTAATGTAAGGATTACACCTCCCGATGCTACGTCTGCCATACTTGGGTTATAGGTTGGAGTAAGCGTAGTGATCCCGGTAAACGTTCCTGAACCGGAAGTTGTCCATGTCAGTGATGAATAGTTTGTTGCCGTTGCCCCGGAAACCGTATATGGAGCTGCTTCGCAGGTTGCACCGTCCGGTCCTGCTTCAACTGCAGGCAGGTTGTCGATGGTCAGGATCATATAGTCCGTTGCTCCCGTGCATGGTGCATTCTGTGTGGTCAGTGTGATTGTTACTGAGCCTGCAGCAATGTCGGCCGGACTTGGAACATACGTTGGAGTCAGCGTTCCCGGGTTGATGAATGTCCCGGTTCCCGAGGATGTCCATTGCATTGAAGTGTAATTTGTAGCAGATGCACCTGTGACTGTAAAGCTTGCAGTCTGGCAGATTGTTGCATCAGGACCGGCATTGGCCGTGGCCAGGTCATGTATATGCATTACAGCTACATCGGATACGACGGCATTGCATGGAAGTACGCCATGGGCCGTTAGTGTGAGAATAACAAATCCTGCAGTAATATCGGCAGCACTTGGAATATAAACCGGTGTGATGCTTGTTCCGTTAATGATCGTTCCGGTTCCGCTGGTGGTCCAGCTCAGCGTGGAATAGTTGCTGGCACTTGCCCCGGTGATCGTATTCGGGCCAGGACATAAGGTTGCATCGGGGCCGGCATCTGCGATTGGACCGGCGGTAAATGAAATGGTCATTGCATCGGTAGCATTTCCGCATGGTGCGTTTGCCACTGCTGTCAATGTCAGAATTACTGAGCCTGCAGCATAATCTGCAGCACTTGGGTTATACGTTGGATTGATGGCAGCAGGATTCGTGAATGTCCCGGTGCCGCTAGTCGTCCAGTTTAGTGATGCATAGTTTGAAGCTGTGGCATCAAAAATGGTATAGTTGCTTCCACCGCAGATAATTGCATTGGATCCTGCATCCACGATTGGGGAAGCCCAGATCGAAAGGATCATTGCATCAGAAACTCCACCTGCACACGGTGCTGTGTTACCGGCATTCATTGTTAAGGTTACCGTTCCGGCTGTGATATCAGCAATGCCTGGTATGTAAGTCGGCGTAAGGGTATTTCCGTTGAGGAATGAACCGGTCCCGCTGGTGGTCCAGTTTAATGAAGAATAATTTGTGGCTGTTGCTGAAATAACATTGAAGTTGCTTCCGCGGCATATCGATCCGTCGGGTCCTGCATTTGCAGTTGCAGTTGCCGTGAAGTTCAGGACCATCACATCGCTTATGCTTCCAACGCAGGGTGCCAGTGCATTTGCATGAAGTGTCAGCAGTACATTCCCGTTTGCAACATCTGCTATGCTTGGAAGATAGGTTGGTGTGATCGTGGTTGCATTTGTCAGGATACCGGTTCCGCTGGTTGTCCAAACGAGTGAAGAATAAGATGAAGCAGTTGCTCCGGCAATCGTATAGGCAGCAACTCCGCAACTTGTTGCATCCGGACCTGCATTGGCAGCAGGTAATGGAATTACCGTTACGATGATGGCATTTGATGGCAGACTCTGGCATGTGGAAATACCCGAAATCTGCACGGTATAACTCCCGGAAACGGTCACATTTATTGACTGGGTGGTAGCCCCGGTTGACCAGAGATAAGTGTAGCCAGATGGAGCGGCGGTTAGTGTAACACTGTTTCCTTCACAGAATGATGTTGGGCCACCGGCTGTGATTGTCGGTACTGGTGGCATTGGTGCAGTTGACACCGCTAGGGTTGCTGTCGGTCCGTTACCGCAGGCGTTTGTTGCATAAACCGTGATGTTCCCGGAAATTGTAGCAAGACTAAAATCTACGGTGATGACAGGAGTTCCTGCACCGCCTGTGATTGTTGCACCCACGGGTACACTCCATGTGTAACCTGCTGCTCCCGGTACCGGTGCAATTGAATAGGTTATGCCTGTACTGCCAAGACATGCTGTTGCCTGGCCAAAAATACTTCCCGGGTTGGCCGGAAGATTGTTGACCTGGACTGCGAATGGCTGTGAAACAGCACCAGATCCGCAGGCATTGACTCCGGATACAGTAATATTTCCTGAAACTGCTGTTGGTCCAAAATTGACAGTAATTGTATGTGTATTATTTCCGGCTACGATCGATGCACCGGCCGGTAAATTCCATGTATAGGTCAATGCATTTGTGATCGGTGCGACGGAATAAACAACACCGGTTTGTCCCTGGCATACCGGCGAAATACCGGATATTATCCCTGCATTTCCTGGAAGTACATCAATTCCAAGTGTCATCACATCGATGGCGGTTCCATTGCATGGTGCACTTCCTGTAGCGGTAAGTGTCAGGATAACACTTCCTGCTCCAAGATCTGAAATGCTGGGAACGTAGGATGGAGTGAGTGTTCCACCGTTGATTAATAAACCGGAACCAGAAGATGTCCAGGTCAGGCTCTGGTAATTGCTTGCCGTTGCTCCCGAAACTGTGAAAGTTGAAGGATAACAGACAGAAGCGTTCGGACCGGCATCTGCCATGACAGCACTGTTGATAGTAAGCAACATGGCGTCATTGCTGTTACCAGGGCATGGTGCATTGTTGTAACCAATGAGTGTCAGGACAACAGATCCATGAGCAATATCAGCAGCACTTGGGATGTAGGTTGGTGTAACCGTTGTAAAATTCAGGATTGTTCCTGTTCCGGATGAGGTCCATAATAAGGCAGAATAATTGGAAGCAGCTGCACCGTTCCCGATGAAGTTGTTACCTGCACAGATGGTTGCATCAGGACCGGCATTTACGATCGCGTCTTTTGAAATTGTCAGGATCATATCATCGGAAACAATGCTGTTGCAGGGAGCATTTCCGCTGGCAGTCAGTGTAAGAACAACGGATCCGCTTGCGATATCTCCTGCGCTTGGTGTGTAGGTCGGTGTCAGGGTGGCAACATTGGCAAAAGACCCGGTTCCGGAAGTGGTCCATAACAGTGTTCCGTAATTGGTTGCGCTGGCTCCGCTGATGGTGAAAGAACTTCCCTGGCAGACGCTGGAATTAAATCCTGCATTGACGGTCGGTACAGGTTGCAGGGTCAGGATCATGCCATCAGAAACGACTGTTGCACAAGGTGCAAGTGCCGTGGCGTTCAATGTGAGTGTTACACTTCCTGTAATAAAATCTGCTGCGCTTGGTGAATACGTTGGTATAAGGGTATTTCCGTTGGTGAACAATCCGGTACCACTGCTTACCCAGGTAATGGTTGAATAATTAGTTGCAGATGCGCTGTTGATGGTATACGTTGTTGCACAGGAAGTGGCGTCAGGACCTGCATTTACCGTTGGAGCCGGGTTGATGGTCAGGATCATATCGTCGGATACAACGCTGTTGCATGGTGCTATTCCCGTAACATGAAGTGTGAGTGTTACAAAGCCGGCAAGTTTATCGTTGAACCCGGGAATATAAATTGGATTCAGGATTGAAGGATTTGAAAATGTTCCATTGCCGCTGGTTGTCCAGTTCACTGTTGCATATTGTGTGGCTTGTGCTCCTGATAATGTATAATTACTGCCGGAGCAAATCGTTGCATCTCCGCCTGCAAGTGCTGTTGCGGCAGGAAGAATGGTTAAAACCAGGTCATCTGTTTTCTCACCTGCGCAGGGTGCAATTGCACCTGCATGTAAAGTCAGGGTTACGGTTCCTGCAGTTATATCTGCATTGCTTGGTTGGTATGTCGGTGAAATGGTGTTTCCATTGAGGAATGTTCCGCTTCCGTTTGTTGTCCAGGATATGGAACTGTAACCGGAAGAAGTTGCATCGGTGATGTAATAATAGCTTCCCGAACAAACAGAAGCATTGACTCCTGCATAAGCAGCCGGAAGTCTGTTTATCGTTAATGTCATCGCATCAGATACACTTTGTGAACAAGGTGCCGGGCTTGTGCTTGTCATGGTTAAAATGACTGATCCCGTAGCAATATCCAGTGCGCTCGGTGTATAGATCGGCATCAGGCTGGTTGAATTTGAAAATATACCTGTTCCGGAAGTTGTCCAACCCAATGTTGCATAATTTGCAGCGGTTGCACCTGACAGTGTATATGTGCTCCCTTCGCAAATGCTTGCATCGGTTCCTGCATCGGCTGATGGCAATGGCTCAAGGTTCAGTACCATGTTGTCGGTTACGGTTCCGGTACAGGGAACAATGGCGTCAGCAGTGATTGTAAGAATAACTGATCCTGCAATGCGATCGGTTATACTTGGGATGTATGTTGGTGTCAGTGTATTGGAATTCGTAAGTGTTCCTGTTCCCGAAGATGTCCAGTTGATGAAGCCGTAATTTGATGCGGTAGCTCCTGTAATGGTATAACCCGGGTCACAGGTTGTTACATCCGGACCTGCATTGACAGCCGGAAGCTTATGAATGGTCAGGATCATGTCATCCGTTACGGATGTGTTGCATGGCACTCCTGCAACAGAAACCAGCGTTAACGTTACCGAGCCGGCTGTGATGTCAGCTGCGCTTGGAGTATAGGTTGGTGTGAGTGTTCCAGCATTTGCAAATGTCCCGCTGCCACTGGTTTGCCAGTAATACGAATCATTGTGACTGGCTGCCGAACCGCTGATGGTATAGGCCTGGCCCTGGCAGATGGATGCATCGGGACCGGCATTTGATGTCGGTAATGGAGTGATGGTAAGGGTGATTGCATCGGTTACAGTTCCCGAGCATGGGAAAGCTGAATTCACATTCAGGGTCAGTGTTACATTTCCTGCAATTATATCACCCGAACTTGGAATATATGTCGGGCTCAGGGTTCCGTTATTTAAGAATGAACCGCTTCCTGAAGTTGTCCAGGTGAGTGTTGTATAATTTGTTGCGCTTGCTCCGTTGATAATATAGTTGGATCCCTGGCAGATTGTTCCGTTATTTCCTGCTTCAGCAGTTGGTGCCTGGTGGAAATACATGGTCATGGCATCTGAACTATTTGTAAGACATGGTGCAAAAGCAAGACCTGTAAGCGTAAGCGTAACCGATCCGGCCAGAAGATCACCCGCACTGGGGTTGTACGTGGGGTTCAGCGTATTGGCTCCGGTGAGTGTTCCAGTTCCGCTGAATGACCAGCTTAAGGATGCATAATGACTTGCCGTTGCATCCATGACAGTATAGGATGAGTTGCCGCAAACTTGTGCATCTGATCCTGCATTGACTGTTGGCACAGCAATGATTGTCAGATCCATCATATCGGTTGAGTTGCTGCATGGCGGATTGCTGATGGCTGTGAGTGTCAGTTGAACGATCCCTGATGAAATATCAGCAGCACTTGGTGTGTAGGTTGCAGTTAACGTATTCCCGGCTGTGAAAAATCCCGTGCCTGAACTGGTCCAGCTTAATGAAGTGTAACCGTTTGCAGAAGCATCTGTAATTGTATAACTGGATCCGCCGCATATAGCAGCATCGGATCCGGCAAAAGCAAAAGCAGTGGGTGTAAGTGTCAGTACCATGTTGTCGGAATGTGTTCCGGCACATGGGAAATTACTGGTTGCAATCATTGTCAGAACTACTGAGCCACCGGCAATATCAGCTGCACTTGGAGTGTACGTTGGGTTAACAGTAGTAGGATTCGTGAAAGACCCGGTTCCTGTTGTAACCCAGTTCAGGGTTCCATAATGTGATGCGGATGATCCGCTGATCGTATAGCTCCCGTTGCAGATTGATGCATCGGGACCGGCATTCACAACAGGTATCGGAGCAATCATCAAGGCCATTTGATCTATTGCAGGGGAAGAACATGGAGAGTTACTGGTAGCAGTCAGAGTTAGTGTGACGGTTCCTGCAATAAGATCAAGCGGACTTGGTGAATAGGTTGGTGTGAGTGTTCCATTGTTGGTGAGTGTTCCATTTCCGTCAGTGGTCCAGAAAAGTGTTGAGAAATTGGCTGCAGTTGCTCCGGATACAGTGTAACTCGTTCCTTCACAAATTGTAGCATCAGGACCTGCATTGGCAGTTGCTTCAACAGTTATGGTCAATGTGATGGCATCTGTCGCCTGAACCATGCAGGGAAGAATACCATTGGCGGTCAATGTCAGCGTCACCAAGCCTGAGCTGATGTCACCGGCACTTGGAGAATAAGTTGGTGTAAGGGTGTTGGCATTTGTAAGAACACCCGTTCCGGTTGTTGTCCACAATACACTTGAGTAATTTGTAGCGCTTGCACCGGTGAGTGTATAGCTATTCTGGCAGATGGTTACATCAGGACCTGCATTTGCAGTTGGAACTTTGTTGATATGAAGCAGCATCTGGTCGCTTGCCGGCAGGATGCACGGTGCAAGCGGCTGAACAGTGATGGTGAGGATGGCCTGTCCGCTGAGAATATCTGACGGGCCAGGGGTATAGGTTGGATTGATGGATCCGATGTTCGAAAATGTTCCATCTCCTGTTGTCGTCCAGGTTGTACTGATGGAATGACTTGTTGATGCTCCTGAAATAAGATAGTCACTGCTTGCACAGATTGTCGCATCAGGACCTGCAGTGACAACAGCAGGGGAAACCATGGTCAGGATCATTGCATCGGTGGCATGTGCCATGCAGGGACCTTCGCCGATGGCGGATAAAGTGATCGTCACACTTCCAGCATTGACATCTGCTGCGCTGGGCGTATAGGTTGGTGTTAACGTGTTAATGTTTGTAAAGCTTCCTGAGCCTGAAGTTGTCCAGTTGATACCGGAATAATTTGTTGCACTCGTTCCTGATAAATTGATCATTGTATTTCCGCAAACCGTCATGTCCGGTCCTGCATTTGCGGTTGGCAATGAATGTATCGTAATGATCATCTGGTCCGTTGCATTGACAGTGCATGGAGGATTGCCTTCAGCAGTCAGGGTCAGGGTTACGGATCCGACAAGTACATCGGCCGGGCTTGGTGTATAAGTTGGAGTCAGGGTTGTTGCATTCGTAAGAGTTCCCGTTCCGTTGGTTGTCCAGTAATAATTCGACTGATGTGTAACAGTTGCACCGGTGATGGTATAACTTCCGTCTTCGCAAATGGTCGAATTAAAGCCTGCATCGGCTGTTGGGGCAGAAACCAGTGTGAGTAACATTGCATCGGTAGTCGATCCGTTGCAAGGGACAGACCCGGTTGCATGTAAAGTAAGGCTAACCGAACCTGCATTGAAATCACCTGTGCTCGGCTGGTAGGTCGGGGTCAGTGTTCCATTGCCAACAAAACTACCGGAACCGGAAGTAGTCCAGTTTAAACCTGAATAATTTGAAGCAGATGCGCCACTGATCGTATAATTTATCCCCTGGCAAATGGTTGCATCGGGACCTGCATCGGCCAATGGAGCTGCCTGCAGATAAATGGTCTTTGCAGAGCTGACCTGGCCATTGCATGGAGGATTCCCAAAGGCCGTCAGGGTCAGTGTTACAGAACCGGTTGCAATGTCTGCTGCACTTGGTGTATAGGTTGGCGTGAGTGTCGTGTTGTTGGTGAGAATCCCTGTTCCGGTTGAGGTCCAGTTAAGATTCAGGTAAGAACTTGCAGTTGCATCACCAATGGTATAAGGATTTCCATCACAGGTTGTAACATCGGCGCCTGCATTGGCCACCGGGAGATGGATGATGGTCAGGGTCATGTCGTCTGATCCGTCTGTACAAGGAGGATTGCCATGTGCGTGCAAGGTGAGAACTACCGAACCGGCAGCAATATCTGCAGCACTTGGAGTATATGTTGGTGTCAGTGTGTTTCCGCTGACAAATCCACCGGTACCGGAAGTGGTCCATGATAATGAAGAATAATTTGTGGCAAATGCTCCAAGGATGGCATAGGTCCCGGTCTGGCAAATAGTAGCATCAAGGCCGGCATTGGCAGTTGCTCCGGGAACAAAAGTCAGGGTGAATGAATCAGTGCTGTTTCCTGCACAGGGTGCCGTTGACTGACCGGTTAATGTAAGTACAACTGAACCCGAAGCCAGGTCGGCAGCACTTGGAATGTAAACAGGAAGAAGTGTATTGGGATTGCTGAATGTTCCGGATCCGCTGGTGCTCCAGAGGACAGATGAAGAATATTGTGCGGTGGCTAATGAAATTGTATAGTTGGAACCTGCGCAGGAAGTTGCATCAGGACCGGCATTAACCACGGCTAATGAAATTATTGTCAATGTCATCTGGTCCGAAGCATTTGTGCATGGTGCAAGGGCAGATGCATGAAGGGTCAGTATTACAGTACCTGCTGTAAGATCCGCGGAGCTGGGTGTGTAGGTCGGCGTAAGTGTTCCTGCACCTGTAAGTGTTCCTGTTCCGGTTGTGGTCCAGTTGACGGATGTGTAATGGGTTGCAGTTGCATCATTGATGGTATAACTTCCGTTTTCACAAACCGAAGCATCAGCTCCTGCAAATGCAGTCACCGGTGGTGTTATCGTCAGGACGAACGTGTCTGAAGGATTGGTTGCACAGGGTGAATTGCTGTTTGCAGTTAATGTCAGTGTGACTGACCCGGCTGCAACATCAGCTGCACTCGGAAAGTATGTTGGATTAAGTAGCGTGATGTTGGAGAATGTTCCGCTGCCTGAAGTGGTCCAGGTCAGTGATGCATAATTGGATGCAGAAGCACCGCTGATTGAAAAGCTGTTTGCTCCGCAGGTTGTTCCGTTTGGTCCGGCATCAACTATTGGCAGTAAGATTACATGCAGCAGCATCTGGTCAGTTACAGTTGCCACACATGGAAGAATGCTTGTAACTGTTGCAGTCAGGATCACTGTACCTGCCGTTACATCATCTGAACTGGGTGTGTAAACTGGATTGATGGTTGACCCGTTTGTGAATAAACCGGTACCGCTGGTGCTCCAGTTAATGGTGGTATTGTTGTGGGCGGTGGCATCAAGAATGGTGTAACTTCCGTTTTCGCATACAGAAGCATCTGCTCCTGCATAAACATCTGCAATCGGATCAATTGAAAGATCCATTGCATCACTTACTGATCCGAGGCAAGGTGCGCCGGATGTGACATTCAGTGTAAGGGTTACGTGTCCTACAAGGATATCTGCAGCACTTGGAGTATAACGTGGTGTCAGCGTGTTACCATTGAGAAATATTCCTGTACCGCTGCTTGTCCAGTTAATCGAAGATGCATTTGTCGCCGTTGCCCCGGTGATGTCAAAAGTAGCATTGGCGCAAATTGTACTATTCGGACCTGCATCTGCAATGGCCGTTGGTGTGATGGTCAGTAACCTTGTGTCACTTATATTTCCTGCACAAGGTGCAATATTTGTGGCAGTCAGTGTGAGAGTGACGGTACCGTTGGTGATGTCAAGTGCACTAGGTGTGTATATTGTTGTCAGCTGGCTTGCGTTTGCAAATGTTCCGGTACCGCTGGTGGTCCAGGTCGTAGATACAAAATTTGAAACAATTGTACCACCGGTTGTAAAAGTGCTTCCCTGGCAAATGGTTGCTGCAGGGCCTGCTTCTACAACTGCTTTTGGCTGGATCGTGAGTGTCAGCAGGTCTGAGATGGAGTTAATGCACGGAACCATTCCCTGTGCTGTGAGTGTCAGAACTATCGATCCGGCGGCAATATCTGCAGGACTGGGGGTATAGGTTGGATTGAGTGTGTTTCCATTGGCAAAAATGCCGGTGCCTGAAGTACTCCAGAGTAAGGTAGAATAGTTGGATGCCGTTGCGTCACTGATCGTATAGGTTTGTCCTTCACAAACAATGACATCAGCACCTGCATAAACAGTGGGATTCGGCTTTATTGTCAGGATCATTTGGTCTGATACCGGAACTCCGCATGGAGCATTGGGTAATGCCGTCAGCGTGAGGATTACCGATCCGGCAGCAATGTCTGCAGGACTGGGGGTATAGGTTGGTGTCAATGTGTTGGGATTTGCCAAAATCCCGGATCCGGATGATGTCCAGCTGAGTGTAAGGAAGTTGCTGGCAGTTGCGTTAGTGATGGTGAACGATGATTGACAGATGGTCACATCCGGACCGGCATTGGCAATTGGTGCATGAGTGATGGTGAGGATCAGAGAATCTGAGGAAGAACCCAAACAAGGTGCCTGGGCATTGGCAGTGAGTTTCAGTGTGACGAAACCGTTGGCGATATCGGCAGCACCAGGTGTATAGATGGTGTTTAAAATCGTAGGATTTGTGAATGAACCGGAACCACTGGTAGTCCAGACGTATGAAACGGAATTCAGGACACTTGCACCGTTGACTGTAAATGCACTTCCTTCACACACAGATGAATTGGCACCTGCTTCAACAACCGGCATTTTCGAGAACGTCAGAACCATGGCATCAACAACACTTCCTGTACATGGAAGCGTGCTGTTTGCATTCAGCGTCAGTGTGACTGATCCTGCTGCGATATCGGCAACACTGGGTGTATAAACGGGATTGATGATCGCAACATTTGTAAAACTGCCAGATCCTGATGTGGTCCAGGTCAGGGCTGAATAATCAGAGGCCGAAGCATCACTGATATAATAAGTCGCGGTTTCACAAATTGTGGCATCTGATCCGGCATTTACCTTGGGATCTGCAATAATATGAAGAAGCAATACATCCTGGTTGGAGGAGGGGCACAATACCGGACCGTTACCGGTCAGTGTCAGTGAAATTGTTCCATTGGCAATGTCCTGTGCAGATGGGGTATAAATCGGGAGAAGCACATTCGGATTGCTGAATGTTCCGGTTCCGGAACTGACCCAATGAACAGAAGCGCAATATTGTGCCGTGGCTGCAGTGATCGGGAAAGTTGTGGTCGATTCACAGATCGTTGCATCCGGACCTGCATTGACAATGGGCTCATGAATAATCGTAAGCAGCATCTGGTCCGTGGCATTCTGCGCACACGGTGGATTCAGGCCATTCGTGGTGAGTGTGAGGATGGCAGAACCAGTCATGATATCAGTGGTTCCTGGTGTATAAACCGGGAACAGCGTGTTACCGTTTACAAATGTCCCGTCACCGTTGCTGGTCCAGTTCAGTGCTGAATAATTGGAAGCACTGGCACCTGTGACTGAATACGTTTGTCCCTGGCAGATTGTTGCATCCGGTCCGGCTGATGCCGTGGATGCCGGGGTGATAAATATGGTCATGTTATCAACATCAGTTCCAACACAGGGTGCAGTAGCATTGGCAGTCAGTGTAAGAACGACAGAACCAATGGCGGCATCTGTTACCGATGGAGTATAAGTTGGCGTCAGTGAACTTGGATTCATCAATATTCCTGTTCCTGATGATGCCCAATGAACGGAAGAAGCATTTAATGCTGTTGCAGTTGAAATGGTAAAACTTGTTCCCGCACAGATCGAAGCATCTGCTCCTGCATTGGCAACCGGGTGTGAAATAATTGTGAGTGTCATGGCATCAACAGCCGGAGCACACGTTGGGTGGTTTGCTGTAAGCGTGAGAATGACTGACCCGTTGGAAATATCTGTTGCACTCGGTGTATACGTTGGATTCAGTGTTGCGGGATTATCAAAGAAGCCGGTACCGGAAGTGGTCCACAATAACGTGCTGTAATTTAAGGCCGTGGCATTGATCAGTGCATAATTTGAACCTTCACAGATATGTGCATCTGTTCCGGCAAACACTGTGGGTGCATGGACAACCGTATAGATCACATTGTCTGAAACTGATCCGGGACAGGGAGCAATGGCATTTGCAGTGAGTGTCAGTGTTACGACTCCATTTGCAAGGTCAGCCGGACCTGGTGTATAGACGGGGGTTGTGGAAAACCTGTTCAGGAATGTTCCATCTCCGCTCGTGGTCCAGAATACACTGCTGTAACTCCATGCTGTAGCTCCGGGTACATTAAATGGCCCCTGGCACATAATTCCGTCATTGCCGGCATTAACCACCGGCAAACTGGGAATTGAAAGGATCATGGCATCGGTTTCCGTCACGTTGCAAGGAGGAACACCGATCGCAGATAAAGTTAAGGTGACACCACCGGTGGCAATATCTGCAGGACTTGGTGTGTATAAAGGATGCAGCCCGTTCGGGGCGGTGAAAGTTCCCGATCCCGATGTAGTCCAGTCCAGCGATGAATAATGAGTGGCGCTTGATCCGGCCAGCGTGTAGGTGCTTCCTGCGCAAATTGAAGCGGGAGGACCGGCATCCACAACAGGAAGCTGGATCAGCTGGATCGTCATGTGATCAACGGCATCCGTTGAGCAGGATGGAATCGCGGTTGCAGTAAGCGTAAGCACAACAGAACCGGCAAGAATATCAGCCGGGCTTGGATTATATGTTGGTGTTAAAGTTGTTGGATTTACTAAGGTTCCAGGTGTTCCGCCTGAAGTCCAGAGAAGGTTCTGGTAATTGGTGGCGGTTGCTGCTGAAATACTGAATGAAGTGTTTCCGCAAATGCTTGCATCCGGACCTGCATTTGCAGTCGGTGCCTTGTCAATCGTCAAGATCATCTCATCCGTTGAAACTCCGGGACATGGGGCGCTCCCATTGACCTGCAGTCTCAGTGTTACCGACCCGGAGATGATGTCGTTTGCTCCCGGTACATAAGTCGGACGAACAATGGTTGGGTTGATGAAATTTCCGTCTCCGCTTGTAGTCCATGAAACTGTTGTACCATTAGATGCTGTTGCATCCGGGTTGATAAAATTGCTTCCCTGGCAAATGTTGGCGTCAGCACCGGCATAAGCCAATGGCAGGCTGGTGATTGTGAGAGTCATGGAAGAAGTGGCCGGTGCAATGCACGGTGCAAATGGATTTGCATTAAGGCTGAGTGTGACAGTCCCTGATGCGATATCACCTGCACTTGGAAAATAGGTAGGAGTAAGGGTTCCGTTTCCGGTAAAATTTCCGTTTCCTGAAGTTGTCCAGTTCAGGCTTGAATAATTTGAAGCAGAAGCACCGCTGATGGTATAGTTGCTGCCTGCGCAGATCAAACCATCGGTTCCTGCGTTTGCAGTTGGTGCAGATGAGAATGTAAGGACCCTCTGATCACTGGCCGTTGTGGCAGCACAATTGGCTGTTCCGTTGGCAGTAAGCGTAAGCGTAACCATACCGTTTGCCAGGTCAACCGGCGAAGGGAAATAGGTCGGGGTGAGTGTTCCGTTTTGTGAAAAACTTCCGGTTCCTGATGTCGTCCATACTAAATTGGATGCTTGTGATGCCGAAGCACCGGTAATTTGGTAATTCGTAACGCTGCAAACCGTGATGTCTCCGCCGGCATTTACAACCGGGGTCGTACTGATGGTCAATGTCTTGTTGTCGGTTACAGTTGAAATGCATGGAGCAATTCCGTTTGCTGTCAAAGTCAGAACCACGCTGCCGGAAATCACATCACCGGCACTTGGTGTATATACCGGGTTTAATATCATCGCATTTGAAAATGTTCCCGTGCCACTGGTCGTCCAGGTTAATGATGAATAATCAGAAGCAGTTGCACCGGTGATTGTAACCGGAGTTGTACCACAGGTTCCCTGTGCAGGACCTGCATTTACAACAACTCCTGCACTGATAGTAAGGACGAGGTCATCGATGGAATTTACTGCGCATGGTGCCAATGGATTTGCAGTCAGCTTTAGCGTGACATTTCCTGATGCAAGATCTCCTGCAGATGGCGTATACGTTGTTGCAAGTGAATTTGGTGCTGAAAATATTCCTGAACCGGTGGTCGTCCAGTGAACACTCGTATAATTTGAAGCAGTACCATTAAGTGAAACAGCTGATCCCTGGCATACTGATGCATCGGGTCCTGCATTTGCAACAGGATTGCTGTTGATCGTCAGGGTCATGTTGTCATCGAAAGAACCTGTGCATGGTGCCACTGCCGTAGCTGTGAATGTCAGCACTACGGAACCTCCTGTAATATCGGCAATGCTTGGATTATAAACCGGGTTCTGGATGTTTGGATTTGAAAATGACCCGCTTCCTGAAGTAATCCAATGAACGGTATTATAATTGCTGGCTGAAGCATCGCTTAATATATATGTGCTTCCCTGGCAAATCGTAGCATCAGAACCTGCATTAATCACCGGTGACTGATTTAATGTGAGGATCATGAAATCGGTTACTGGCGTTGAACATGGACCCTGGCCTGTTACATGAAGGGTCAGGATCACAGAGCCTGAAGCCAGGTCTGTAAGACTTGGTGTATAGGCCGGGGTGAGTGTAGTGGCATTTGCGAATGATCCTGAACCGCTCGTGGTCCATGCTACAGATGAATAATTGGTTGCACTGGCAGTGGTGATCATGAACGGGACCGGTCCGCAGCTTGATTCATTCAGGCCTGCTTCTGCAGTCGGAATTGGAACGATGGTCAGAGCCATGTCGTCTGTAGCAGGATCGCAATTCCCATTGCCGTTGGCTGTTAAAGTTAGTGTGACAGCTCCTGTTGTGATGTCTGCACCGCTTGGGAAATAGGTTGGTGTCAGCGTTCCGTTATTTGTAAATGATCCGGAACCGGAAGTTGTCCATAATAAGGATGAATAATTAGTTGCCGTGGCTCCGTTTACTGTGAAGTTGCTTCCCTGGCAGATCGTTGCATCTGCAGCGGCATAAGCAGCAGGCGGAGGAAGAAGTGTAATGTGATAAAGCGGGGATACGGTACCAGTGCCGCATGCATTTGATCCTGTTACCGTGATGTCTCCCGAAACAGCCGATGTTGAAAAATCCACCGTGATGGTTGCACTGTTAGTGCCGCTTACGATATTGGCACCAAATGGAAGAACCCAGTTATAAGTGGTTGCCTGCCCAACCGGGAATACCGAAAACACAACGCCTGTTTGGCCTTTGCATAGTGTGGCCGGACCGCTGATGGTTCCAGCTCCTGATGGTAAAGGATTTACTGTCAGCGACAGGAGCGGAGAGCTGGTTCCGGTTCCGCAGCTGTTGGTTCCCATTACACTGATAGTTCCGGAAACCGCTGCATTGGAAAAATTCACGGTTATGGATTGTGTATTGTTACCGGCAACAATAGTTGCTCCTGCCGGTACTGTCCAGTTATACCCGGTAGCATTAAGAACAGCAGAAACAGAAAAAACCTGTCCCGTTGTTCCCTGGCATACCACGGTGTTGCCACTGATGATCCCTGCTGGTGCAGGAAGAAGATCTGTTACTACAGCAAATGAAGTTGAAATTGTGCCCGAACCGCAGGCATTGGTCCCTGAAACGGTAAAATTTCCGCTGGATGCTCCGGCAGAAAAATCAACGGTGATACTGTTTGTGTTGGCCCCGGCAACAATCGCCTCTCCCGGGGGAATGTTCCAGGTGTATCCGGTTGCGTCTGCTATGGCCGGAACAGAGAAGTTGACCCCGCTTTGTCCCTGGCAAACATTCGATGCGCCGGAAATCAGCCCGGCAGATCCGGGCAGCTGATCTATGCTCAGTGCAAAAGGAGGTGAATCGATCCCGTCACCGCACGAATTGACGCCATGTACAAGGATAGTTCCTGCTGAAGCAGTTCCTGCAAAATTTACCTTGATTACTTGGGTATTGTTTCCGGAAACAATGGTTGCGCCTGCCGGTAATGACCAAAAATAAGAAGTAGCGTTTGAAATAGGTACGACAGAAAACTGGACCCCATTCTGACCGGCGCAAACCGAGGATGGTCCGTTGATAACTCCGGCCATCACGGGTAGCGGGTTAACAGTAACTGGAAATGAAGATGAAGTTCCGTCTCCGCAGGAATTATGACCTTTCACTGAGATTGTTCCGGAAGCAGCCGTTGGAGAAACACTGACAAGGATCGTTGGTGTTGTCTGTCCGGATAATATTGTAAAACCTAAAGGGACACTCCAGGTATATTCGGTAGCATTGACGATTGCCGGTACTGAAAAAACAACACCTGATGCCCCCTGGCATACAGGTGATGAGCCGCTGATGATTCCTGCAGCTCCGGGGTTTGGATTGATCACAAGGTGCATGATTGAGTAGGCAGTCACACATCCTGCTTTTATTGCATTCAGCCTCAGATCAGCTGATCCTGTTGAGATATCAGCAGCCGAAGGAGTATAAGTAGGAGTTAACGTTGCATTGTTCAGGAATGTACCTGTACCTGAACTTGTCCATAGAAGAGAATTATAGTTTGTGGCTGTTGCCGCGGTGACTGTGAATGACAATCCCTGGCAGATGCTTGCATCGGGGCCTGCATAAGCAGTCGGACATTGTCCGTTACTCCTGAATCCTGTCAGCAGCAGGATTGAAAAAAATGTGACCAGCAGTAACTTTCCCATTGCTTTTCCCAAGAACACCTTACTGTTCTTAAAGAAAAAAAACTGGTATAAATAGTTCATAATTAGTTAGTATTAGCACTTTTCTTTACGTGATGAACCATCCAGGATTCATCATTTGTAGTTACTATTTTGCCTGCAGCACAGCAGCTGTTAATTGATCCGGCCTGAATGGATGAGCAATATGAGTTCGGGAGTTTTAGCATTACAAGTCTTTTGTAGTTCAGGCAGACAGATAAGTTTATAAGATTGCTTGAAAAATCTGTGCAGCGATGCCAGACTTTTGCAAAGCACATGCCATGGATGACATGCACAACAATAAATATGAAATATGGGGAATAAAGGATTGAATAACAGAATAATAAAAAAAATCCAGGGGAGATCGTTTTAAGGATCCTCTGGAATAGTCCGGACTAACGGGAAAATCTTCATGAAAATTCCGCACACCTGTGCGAAATAGATATTCCGTAATACAGTGCAGGAGGAAGACTGCTTATTGCCGATAAAGAATTATTGGAAAGAGATAGAATCAGGATTTTTCCACACCTCAGGAAGCGTGCTTTTGCGAAAATTCTAATTCATGCGCATGTGATAGTTGCTTTTTTTCATGCCAGGTGATGATCCTGTAGGTCTGCTGGATCTTTTTCGTCCTGGCTAATGCCGAACTCAGGTCAATCTGCCTTAAGGGTTTTCTCAGGAAATCAACTACTCCGAGCCGGATCGACCGGATGATAGAATCCACGTCACCCTGGCCCGATATCATGATCACTTCAATGTTGGGATTTTCGGCCCTGATCTTCCCTAGAAAATCCAATCCGTTTGCATCCGGAAGATAAAGATCCAGGATTATAACATCAATCTTTTCCCGTTTTATTATTGATTGTCCGACTTTAGCGGAATTGGCTGAAAATACATTATATCCTTCTTTCTGGAGAAATTCGCAGATTTCTTCCGTGGAATTCGCCTCGTCGTCGAGAATGAGAACTGAGATCTTTTCTAGCATTTTGGTAGTTTTTAGTCCGGTTAGTACTTCTCTTTGAGTTACAGAACCCGCCTCCGGGTTTCTGGGTAGTTTAGTTCTTCGAGTTGTGTACAGCGTTGCAAACACCATGCCAATCAGTAAATTGTTTTTTCACAGTCGGACAATAATCCTTGTAAAAATCTGTAAATGAGACGATAATGTACTAAAGCAAAATTGGGAAGTCAGGGAATATCCCCGGCCTCCCAATCAGATTATAATGGTTTTCTTTTAAAATAACACACGCAAGTGCGGATTTGATTATTCCTCTTTTCGGATTTTAATGTTGTACTTTTTCATCCTGCGGATCAGCGAATCCCTGGTAATTCCAAGAGACTCAGCTGCCCTTTTCTGGTTGTACTGGTTGTTCTTAAGAGCAAGCCGTACAAGCCTGATCTCACCTTCCTGCAGGTATAATTGTTCTCCATTGCGTGATACAGGAGGAGCAACCCTGGGCTGTAACCTGAAATCATGTTCGTCAAGTGCATCATCCTTGCTCAGAATAATTGCCCGTTCAACGATGTTTTTCAGTTCTCTTACATTTCCCGGGAAATCATAATTCTTTAACAGGTCAAGTATCTTCTTTGGGATCTTGGGAGCAGGCCTGTTCAATTTAATGGTGAATGCTTCTGCAAAATAATGAACCAGCGGTTCAATATCTGTCGGACGCTCGCGTAAAGGTGGAATATTGATGCGGAGCGTGTTGATGCGATGGATCAGATCGAGGCGGATCTTATTTTCCTTGACCAGCTGGTCGATGTTTGCATTGGTTGATGCAATGATCCTGAAATTTACATCGATTTGTTCGGTATCCCCAACCCTCGTGATCTTCTGCTCTTCAATGGCCCGAAGGATCTTTGACTGCAGGTTAAATGGCATATCCGAAATTTCATCGAGGAACAATGTTCCGTTATTGCAGAATTCGAAGAATCCCTTTTTATCTGTATTGGCCCCGGGGAAGGCTCCGGCCTTATGGCCAAAGAATTCGCTGTCGAGGAGTGAATCAGCAATTGCGCTGCAGCTCACTGTACAGAAAGGATTGTCTCTTCTTTCGCTCGAAAAATGAATGATACGTGCGATAATTTCCTTACCCGTTCCGCTTTCTCCGGTGATCAGGACATTGGTATCCGGAAAATTGGCTGCGGTGATTGCAAGATCCAGCACTTCCTGGATGCCGGGACTTTCACCAATGAAATGGCGTTCAATTTTTTCTTCCAGGCTCTTTGAGATCAGGGAGTTTTTCTCTTCCAGTTGTTTCAGCTTCTGGTTCATCACAAGGAACTTGTGTGTCCTTTCAATGGCCAGCTGGATATCGACCTGGCGGAATGGCTTCCGCAGGAAGTCCAGTGCACCGGCGCGCATGGCTTTGATGACAGATTCCATGTCTCCATGGCCTGAAACAATAATGACCTCCAGTTTAGGATATTCAGCCTTTACATCCTTCAGGATATCGAGTCCGTTGGACCCGGGAAGCCGGATGTCAAGGATGAGCAGGTCTATTTCATGCTCCAGCAACAGCGTCAATCCGGCTGCAGCTGTATTGGCAGTAAAACTCTCATACCCGCTTTTGGTGAGGAATTCATGCATCTCTTCGGTGAAATTTTCCTCATCATCGATGACCAGTACTTTCATTTTGTTTTCCATAACATAGTATTTGTTAAGCAGAATTCGGGCAGTTGTAAATCTTGTTAGTTTAAGGTCATATAAAAAAGCACATTGGTTCGCCTTGACTATTGACCGGCTTCACATCTTGCAAAGTGTGTGCCATTGAAAAATAATCGGTATCTAAAATAGAACACTTGGGGATATGTCTCATATAATGAGCAATATACAATGTGCGGAAATAGAGATGAAAATTTTCAGTTACAAAACCCCACGGCTCCGGGACTTTGTTTTTCAGGAAGAAATCGCACAGGTGTGCGAAATTAAATACGGACAGCCGATAACGCTTTTACTCGTCTTTCTTGATTTTGATGTTGAATTTTTTCATCCGCCTGATCAGGGAATCTCTTGTGACTCCTAGTGCATCTGATGCCTTTTTTTGGTTGAAGTTAAAGTTTCTCAACGCAAGACGGATCAGTTTGATCTCATTCTCCTGCAGGTTTAAAACTTCAACTTCTCCACCTTCCATTACCACTGATTTTGTCTTGATCGGGAAATCCTCGACACTCAGGAGGTCGCCCTTGCGCAGGATCATGGCTCGTTCAGTCATGTTTTTCAACTCCCTGACATTGCCGGGAAAATCATAGAGTTTCAATGCCGGAATGATCTTCTTGTCAACCTTAAGTTCGGGTTTGTTCAGTTTGACGGAGAAGTCGGTGACAAAGTAGCGAAGCAATGGCTCAAGGTCTTCAGGACGTTCGCGCAGAGGCGGAATATGAATGTGAAGTGTATTGAGGCGGTGCATCAGGTCGAGCCTGAATTTCTTCTCCTGCACCAGTTGCTCAACATCATGATTGGTGGCGGCGATGATGCGGAAATTGGAAGCGATCTGGTGGGTCTCTCCAACGCGTGTGATCTTTTTCTCCTCGATGGCCCGCAGGATCTTTGCCTGCAGGTTGATCGGCATATCAGCAATTTCATCGAGAAACAACGTGCCCTGATCAGCAATCTCGAAAAATCCCTGTTTGTCGTTGATTGCTCCTGTAAATGATCCTTTCTTATGGCCAAAGAACTCACTCTCAAGAAGGGATTCGCTGATAGCACTGCTATTGACTCCGCAGAAAACGCGGTCTTTCCTGTTGCTGGCATAATGAATGATCCTGGCAACATTCTCTTTCCCTGTTCCGCTCTCACCGGTGATCAGGACATTGGTGTCCGAAAATTTCGAAGCTGTGAGGGCAAGATCCAGGACCTGGCGGATCTTCTCGCTTTCACCGACAAAATTCCGTTCAATTTTTTCACTCAGGCCCTGCGAGATCAGGGAGTTTTTCTCCTCCATCACCTGCAGTTTCTTGTTGAGGAGGATGAATTTCTGAGTTCTTTCAATGGCAATCTGGAAATCCACGTGGCGGAATGGTTTCCTCAGGTAATCCAGGGCACCCAGACGCATGGCCTGGATGACCGATTCCATGTCCCCGTGAGCGGAAACAATGATCACCTCCAGGTTGGGATATTCTTCCTTTACCTGCTTCAGGATATCAAGTCCGTTTGCACCCGGCAACCTGATATCCAGGATCAGCAAATCGATATCGTTCTTTTTCAGGATTGATAACCCGGGCCGGACGGTGTTAGCTGTAAACGATTCAAAACCTGTTTTCTGAAGATACTCGTGAATCTCTTCAGTAAAATTCTGCTCATCATCAATCGTCAGAACCTTGATCTTTTTTAACATTAATTCCATGTTCATAGCTAGTGCGATCAATAGTAATTATTTCGGTGTAGCAGGTTTCTCCTGCACCTGGCTTACTTTTCTTTTTGTCTCTGCCGGAATGGTAATTTTTATTGTTGTTCCTTTTTGCAATTTACTCTGAACTTCAATATTTCCCTGCATATCCTTAATGATTCCAAAGGAGATTGACAATCCCAGCCCCGTTCCTGTCCCCGTTTCTTTTGAAGTATAGAAAGGAAGAAATACCTTGTCAATCTTGTCGGGATCAATTCCGATTCCATTGTCTTTTACCTCTACAAAAATATTTTTTATATCGGCATAAGATGTGATTTCAATGGTTTTGTTAAAATCTTTCTGAAGATGTTTTTTCTTTTCCTCGATGGCATCCTTGGCATTGATGATCATATTAAGGATCACCTGTTCAAATTTATAGGTGTTCCCGATCGGGGTTTTGATATTTTCGTCAAGTGTAAGAATAAGATTAATTCCCTTGTGTTTGAACTGTTCAGAAACCATGGATACGGCATTCCTGATGCTGTCGTTTACGTTGAAATTCCCGAGAATATAATCATCATTCTGCCTTGAAAATGTTCTTACATGATCAATGATATTCCGCATCCTTGAAATGTTCTGGAACAGCTTGAAGGATTTTTTCTCAAGGTACTCCTTATCCATCTCATCATTCTTAAAAGAGAATAACAGGTTGTCAAGCGTCAGTGAAATCGTATTCAACGGCTGGTTGATCTCGTGGGCAATCCCTGCAGCCATCTCTCCGATTCCTGCCATCCGCTCGGTATGGATCAGTTGCTTTTCCATCTTCTTTCGGTGAGTGATATCGCGGATTGCCGTGATAAAACCCCTCGGATCTCCTTCAATCTCGGGGATCAGTGTGGTGCTGACTTCAGCGCTGAACAATGTACCGTCGGTTTTTATGAACTCAAGTTCGACGTTCTGGGTAATTTCATGTTCAAGCGTTTTTGCAAAGATATCTTTTACGGTTTTGTGAAGTTGTTTCGGGATCAGGCTGATATAATTCATCCCTACAAGTTCTTCTTTCTTCCTGAACCCAAGAAGTTTCAGCGTGATATCCGAAACTTCGATGATCTTCCCTTTCCGGTCCATGATCGCAATTCCTTCGCGCGATGCATTCAGCAGGATGCGGTGGATCTCTTCGGAGGCGGATAGTTCCTGTTCAACAAATCGGCGGTGGAAGGCACTTGAGAAAATATTTGAAATGACCACCAGCAGGTTAAATTTTTCAACAGTCCAGTCTCCGGGATTGCCAAAATTATCCATTCCCCAGTAACCGATGAGGTTTCCTTTTGCAAAAAGAGGCAGCAGGAAAAGGGACTTTATGCCCAAAGAATGAAGTGCGGTTTTGATCCCTTCTTCATTGTCAGGAATTTTTTCGACATCGGTGATGATCAGGCCCTGGCCGCAGGCAAACTCCCTGATCAGCTTCTCATACTGCAGGATCGATTTGCGCTTCTTCAGGCTCCTGACAGAAATTCCATCCGCGAGCCAGTCATAGGTGGTTTTGGTATTCTTTAAAACATCATTCTTGATGATCAGGAATGTCCGGCTGGCCTCAGAATAAAGCCCGATATCCCGCAGGGTATCATCCACCGCCTGGTCGAAATTGGATATCCCGACAAACCGTTCGGATATAAGGGAAGAGATCTTTTCGGCCTCAAGCCGCTGCTGGGTTTTTACTTCCGCTATTTTGCGCTCGGTGATGTCATACAGGATCACCAGGCAGCCGTCACTTGAACCCCCGTCGAGATTGATGGGCTGAAGGTGCGAGGAGAACCAGAGTTCTTTTCCGTTCAGCAAGGCCAGGCAGATAATGGATGACCGGGGTCCCGTCCGGAGAGATTCCCTGATCTCTTTTATATGCTGATCGGCATGTTCTTTCCTGAAATGATCCCAGACCGTTGTCCCGATAAGGTCGTCAGGGGATCCTCCCAGCAAGGCTGCTGCAAAGGAATTCATAAACTGGTACACGCCGTCGCCGGAAATGGTGAAAATTGGCTGAGGAGCTGAATTGACCAGCAGGCGGTATCGTTTTTCACTTTCAATTAGCAAGTGTTCAACTTCCATCCGGGCTGTGATATCAAGAGCCATCCCTAAAACGCCGATGACATTTCCATGTTCATCTTTCTGGGGAGAGTAGAAAACATCAAACACAACCTTGCCAACCGACATGATGCAGTTAACTACAGATCCGCCCAGCGCTGCCCTGATTCCCTTGATGGCTTCCGGAATATCCTTATACATTTCAAAAGCAGATTTGCCGACTGCTTCTCCGGGTTTCAAGCCGATTGAACTAAGACTTTTCCCTTCGGATAAAATAAAGACGCCCTCCTTATCCAGCATGAACGTGATCGGCTGCCCGTTCTCGACGATGGTCCTGAACTTCTCTTCACTCAGGCGCAATGCATCCGCAGCATGTTTTCTTTCCTTGATCTGGTTTATCAGGGAGATCAGGTGATGGATGTCGAGCGGTTTCATTTCGAACGAAACGATCTTTCGCTGTTTTACGGCTTCGACCGCTGTTTCAAGTGTGCCGTGTCCGGTGATGATAATGTACTCCTGGCTTTGTGAAATGGCAGACATTTTTTCTACAAGGTCAAGGCCGAAAATGTCAGGAAGATTGATATCGATGAGAACGAGGTCAAATTCTTTTTTGCGTACCAGTTTCATTGCAGCCACCCCGGTTTCTGCAATGGATACCGCGTAATTGTGCTCCGTGAGAATATCCTTCAGGTTTTCGGCAAACCCGATGTTGTCATCAATAATTAATATTGCATAGTGTTCTTCCATTCCTAAAGATTCTTCACGAATTGATCATATTCCCAAAGTATTCCTGTCTTTCCGGCAGTGCATTTTCGATTGCGGTGAACAGTTCATCAAAATTCAGTGGTTTACTCAGGCACCCGAATACTCCATACTCAATGGATTCCCGGATCAATTCTTCGAGTGCAAATCCTGTGAGCATGATGACCGGTACATCAGGGATGATTGATTTCATCTTTTTGTAAGTTTCAACCCCATCCATTTCAGGCATCCGGATATCCATGAGCACAATGTCTACCTTCGTTCTTCTCACAAAATCCAGTGCGCTGAACCCATCGTTGGCGATAAAGACTTCATATCCTTTAACCTCAAGAATGTCTTTCAGGTTCAGAGAGAACTCTGTATTATCATCGGTGAGCAAGATTTTCAATTGTTTTTCCATTTTTATCTCCGACGAAATAGGACGATTATTTTCCCTGATGCAGTTCAGCTTTGCCCGGCTAAAAATAGTAAAAAATAATGACCTTGATACATCAAGTTGAAGTCATCTGTAAATCATTTGTTAACTGTTTGTTTTCACCCACGACCGGAAACAACATAATAAAGCTGGATCCCTGACCTGGCGTTGATTCCACATAAATTTTCCCGCCGTGATTCTCAACGATCATTTTTGTAATGGATAGTCCCAACCCGAATCCTTTTGCTTTGGTACTGAAAAGGGGTTGGAAAATCTTTTCCAAATTTTTAGGTTCAATCCCGCAACCGGAGTCGGAAAATGAAATGACGGCTTCTTCCGGACGGCTTTTGTAAAGCTTAATTGTTAGTGTTCCCTCTTCATTCATGGCAGCGGTGGCATTTTTCACCAGGTTGTTCACTACCATCTGGAACTGAATGCTTTCTGCAAGAATTGTAATCTGTTCCTTTGAAAATTCTTTTACAACATGAATGGTTGAAGGGATAAAGCAGGAGTTCAGACAATCCGAAATGAGTCTGCCACAATCAAAATTTCTCAGGACCGGTTTATTCATCCGGGTCAGGTTCAGCAGGTTTTCGATGATGGAAATGGAAGTTTTTACACTGTTGCTGATCCTTTCCAGGTGTTGAAGTGTTTTTTCATCCTTGTTTTGCAGCGACATCTTGAGGAAATATATGGAGCTGTCGATCACCCCAAGCGGGTTCCTCAGTTCATGAGATATATTTCCCGAAAATTCACCCAGTATTGCAAGTCTTTCTTTACGAACCAGCTCTTCCTGGGCATCTTTCAGTTTCCCGGATGTGCGGTTCAGATCTTCAACCATATAAAGCAGGGCCTTTTGACTCTTGTTGAGCTCCTGCACTTTCATCTCAAGGTCAGTTGTCCGTTCCGTGACTTTGATCTCAAGCTCGTTCTTCATCTTCGCCAGGCGCTCATTGGCATCATTCAGTTCTTTTGTCCTTTCCCCGACCTTTTCTTCAAGGGAATGATAGAGGTCGTAGAGCTCAATGGCCATACGGTTGAAATTCCTGGAAACCAGGCTCAATTCGTCGTTTTCAGTGACCTCGATGCTTTGTTTCAGATCCCCCTGCGCCATTCGCGTTGTGGCATCGCTGATTATGTTCAACCGCCGGCTCACTGACCTCGACGAAACTATGCTTATTCCCGAGCCAAGAAGGATGGAGAAGATAAAAACGGAAATAAAAATGACCCTGTTTCGCTGGGAGACCTCGGTAGCTTTATTCAACAGGAGAGTCCCCTCACTGTTGGCATTCTTTGCAATCTGGTCTAATTGCATTTCGATTTGCTCGTTGAGTGCAGTCTTTTCATGGATCAAGAGGAAAATCTGGGGGCTAACTTTGGAGGATTAAAATAATACTGATTTCTTTGCATTAAAAAAGAGATGCAAGAGAAAGAAGGATTAGAAGTTGCCCAAGTTATACTGCCCAAA
>Ga0118677_10003012_pt1 | contig 32814 bp, 24 predicted proteins | sample AliMusrvi5mmetaG_FD_86154 | JGI IMG/M metagenome (GOLD analysis project Ga0118677, IMG submission 86154) | reverse complement strand
GGGGTAGGTCTGTAGCCAACACCTTTTTCAACTCGAAAACACCAATATCATTGGGGTTTTTAGCGGTAGAGAGGGCGAAAATAGTCGTTTTCCGCCGCGAATAGCGAAAGTCCGGCTAAAGAAGGCTTATGTGTATGGGACTGGGATTGACAACCCCGTTTCTATGACGGTCTATGGTGGCACAACCAACAGGTATTATTATCTGACCGATCATCTCGGTTCGGTGCTGGCCCTGACGGACGGGAATGGGGCGATTGTCGAATCCTACCGATACGATGCATGGGGGAGGGTTCTGGGGGTCTATGACGCTTCCGGCAGTCAGATTGATGAGTCGGCGGTGGGGAACCGGATCCTATGGCAGGGCCGGGAATATTCCTGGAAGACCGGCCTCTACTACTTCAGGTCACGATGGTATGACCCCGTCACAGGCAGATGGCTCTCTAACGACCCCATCGGCATCTCCGGCGGACTCAATCAATATGTCTTCTGCGCCGATAACCCGGTGAATTTCACGGATCCATATGGTTGGTGTAAAGGAGCGGGCGGAGGGACAACTTCGCCTTTCTTGCCTGAGGCGGGAAAAGTTCCGAAAGGCTGGGATCCTGGATGGCCCACAGGGGTGGATTCCCGTGGTCCATTCGTGAAAGATCCTGCAGGTGATAAATGGTATCCGCATCCAGAAGACGATGGACATTGGCCTCACTATGACAGTGACAAGGGTAAGACATTTCCAGAGAAAAGTGTTAAACCTTGGCCAGGACAAAACCGCCCACCATATGGCAGGCAGTCATCCAATGACCCTTGGCAAAAAACTTCCTTACCCTCTCCTTTATGGAATTTTCCCATTCTCCCGCCAATACTAAGGTACCCTTGGATTTTACCACTTGCTCCATTTACTCCTTATCTTCCGCATGGCGATGCGCCGGGAGGAGCGTGATAATATGATCGATGCCCCACACATTAGGCTGAGATTGGCGCGAGAAAAACTTGGCCAATCTCCAAGGGAAACTGCTGAAATGGCCGGAATTAACGTTGAATCATACTATGATTTAGAGTCTCATAGCGATGAGGTGACCCAAGTTTTGTCTATTCGCGAGGTGATGAAACTTTGTCGAGCCGTAGGAATGTCACTGACAGAATTGTTTGGATGGAAGCAAGACGAGCACACGACACTTCATCCAGCCGAACTACAAACCATGATCAAGAGTTATATTCAATCTAAGCAAATAACTTTAGAGATTTTTGAAAATAGGGTCGGATTTTGCATGTCTGCATTCCTGTCTGATCCCAATAATTTCTACTCTTGGAATTTTGATTGTCTAAATGCAGTGTGTGAACTTGTTGGCATTAACTGCTCGTGTTTATTCAGCAACCTTCAATCCCATGCAGACGGTCAGCGGAACCAGAGGGGTCAGGCCTTAGAATAGAATACGCTTGAAAATGATGGCTTGCTGCCTAGTAGAGAGGGGGCATGTCGAGACGACTCCGACTGGAATATAAGGGTGCGATTTACCATGTGACGGTGCGGGCCAATGGTGGGGCTGATCTGTTTCGGGATGATGTGGATCGCCGGTATCTGTTGAAGCGGATCGCGGAGGCGGCGGAGATGTGTCAGGTGCGGGTGTATCTGTTCAGTCTTTCATTGTCGTGCTTGTGTTTCGGGTTCTGTTTTGCCACTTTCATAACCATGTTAGAGCGTCAACAAAGCGATTCCGAATGGTCTTGGCGGGGGGTGTTTGCACTCGTCTTGGATGCCATAGGTGTATTTCCGGTAGCCATTGCCAGTGACGCCGGTTGGCTTGGACGGCGGATTCCCGGTCATGGCGGTTGGTTTGACTGGCTTATGCTTCGGCCAAAGCTCTACCAGCAGGCCGGAGAGAGTGTCGTGGCAGTCCTGTGCCTTGCTTTCCTTTTGGTCTGGATTCTGCATCGGGGGGGGGGCAGCCACTTCGGGAGGGTATGCGGAGGGTTCATCACCTGTTAAGTCCCTTGCGTTACGGAGGACTTTTCGGAGTGTTGTGTTTCTTTCCCCTTTATCCCGCAACGACAGTGACGGGGTTCCTCTGGACGGGCGTGCTTCTCGTCACGCTCTGGCGCTTCGTGGCACTCATGCGTGACTTATGGATCCCCTGGCCATCCCTGCTCACGCTTACAGCCACACACGCGCGTACCTTGGCTTTCCTGGGCATTGTTCTCCTCCACTTGACTGTTTGGTACAAGGTCGCATGGCCTGTCTGCGAAGGATCCCGCGATTACCTGCTGACTGGCGATCAGCCATCCTACCTGTTTATGGCGGAGAGTATTGTGCATGACTTTGACCTGGATGTGTCAAACAACACCTTGCCATACAGGACCACTCATTACGGAAATGAAGTGAACCACGCGGGGGGAGCGGAGGTGCATAATTCGGGAATTCCCAGGGAGAGTCCCGAATTCCAGAAAGTTGCCGCGGCATTTGGCGCCGCCAAGTGGTCTGTCCACCGGTGCGGCACGTCTGTTCTTATTTCGCCGACGTATTGGCTGGGTGGAGTGTTGGGGGGATGGGAACGTCGTCTGATCACGTTGTTCTTGCTCGTCGTCGTGGCAGCCGCGATCGGAGAGATTGTGCTCGTCGCGTGTGCGTTGGGAGTCGTTCCGTGGGCCGCGCTATCCATGGGAATGGGGGTGGGACTTTGTGTGCCGGTGGTGTGTAATTCGACCGCGATCTACCCGGAAGTGTTCATGTTCTTTATCATGGCGCGCCTTTTACGGATTGCGGTCAAGGGCGGGAGTTCATGGCGCTATGATCTGGAAACAGGACTGCTCTTCGCGGTGACGCCATGGTTGCAGGACAAGTATGGCGTCTGGGCCCTTCCTTTCCTGCTGGCTCGCCTGCTGTCATCACGGAAAAGCCTTCGGGTGTGGCTCGTCATGCTCGCTCTGCCGTTTCTCAGCGGTGTTCTGATGGCTAAACACAATTTGTTCCTTTACGGACGCATTCTTCCCCGCAATTCGCTTGGGTCTTTCCTTTCACTGCAAGAAGCGCTTCAGGGCGGACTTCCGGGGACATGGTTCGACTGGGGGTACGGGTTGGCTGTTTTGGCCCCGTATGTGTTTCTTCTCGTGGGGGGCTTGATCGTCTGGAAGCGGAGCAAGACCCTGAACCCGGCGCACAATGCCGCATTCTGGTCCACGCTTGCAGTTATCATTACGGGCTGGCTTGTAATCGGGATGTGGTGGTGCTGGTACGGTGGATTTGCGCCCCCAAACCGATTCATGTTGACCCTCGTGCCGCTCGTGGCGGTCGCGGCGATGCTGGCGACACAAGCCTTGGAAAGGAAACAACAGATCTCGGCAATCATGCTCTGGATACTGTCCATGGCGATGGGCCTCGAATGTCTTTTCTCCACGGATTCCTGGTACAGCCTTTCACATCCAGCCACCCGCATTACCCACATTTTGGGATTGCAATGTCTCGCCGTGACCTATCGGTTTGCGAGTGAATCCCTGCAAACAAATGTGGCGGTTACGGTGGCAGGGCTCATACTCTTTGGCCTCTTTGCCTACGGCGGATGGCGGTGTACGGCGACACATGCCCGTGCCGCGTCTGTACGACTGGGTAAAATTGCCGGGCTGGGCGTGGTAATCGTTCTCATTGCGTGCGCCATGGCGCCCGGTCTTGGCCATCCTCCAATCCGGATCAACTACGTTGACATACCGACCGAAGTCGGCGTGCTGAAATCGCCGCGACTCCAGTCTCTTGATTCACAGCGATGCGTTTTGGATTGTGATCTGGTTCTCCTTGGGGCCTGGCAATCGGGTGAGGCATCGGCATTTGCCGTTCACTATCTTGACCGGCAGGGCCGGATCATCAGTCAAAAGGATTTCAATCTCGTCCACTATGTCGAGGCCTGGATGCGGGCCGATGTCGGGAACCGGGATCGTTTCGCCGGCGATTTGACGATTCCGATCCACAGGCAACTCAGTCCGCCTCCCGGAACCGTTGCGATCCGCATCGGTCTCTACGATGGGGCAAGCGGCAAGAGTTACCACAATCAATGGCGGCACAAGAGCGAAGTGTTGGCGTTGGCTCCCAGGTGAAAAGAGTCGTCCTGACTATTTTGTTGCCGGGCTCTTGTTCAACCAGGCCTGCACGTCCGGATAAACAGGGTTTTTCTTGATTGCCTCCACAAAGGGGGAGATCGGGTAACGGGTGATCAGTTGGGCGTACCGTTCGATCGCCTCGTTCCGCAGATTCATGGCCTCCAGGGTCTGGCCCAGGGCGAAGGTTCCCCGCACGGCGGACTCGGGTGATTTGGTCGCGAAGAGCAGGTATTCGAACATTTCCCGGGCCTTGGGGAAATCCCCGCTTATCATGGCGATCCGGCCGAGTTCATAGGCCGCATCCGCGGCGAGGAAATCATCCGGCGACCGCGTGGCGGCGTTGAGACGCGCCACGGCATCGGCATGACGGCCCTTCTTCAGGTCAATGTGCGCCTTGACGTAATAGATCCAGGTGGCCTTGGCGTACAACTCGGGCGTCACCTTCCCTCGCCCGGCGTCGCCCAGTTTTTCGTACTGCATCAGGAACCGGTCGGCATCCTCCGGGAACTCGCGCTCTTCAGCCTTGCCGAGTTCGAAGCGAAGGGAGAAGACCATCAGGCGGTCTTCAAACGCCCGCAGGGGATCCGTCTCTTCCTTGGTGAGTGCTTCGTATTGCGCCAGCGCCTCCTCCTGTTTTCCGGCGCGATAGAGCGCTTTGGCGCAGGCGTCCATGATGCTGAGCCGTTCCTGTGTGCGCTTGGTCGAAGCGAGGGCGCCGCGGAAGGTGTCGGCGGCCCTGGCGTAGTCCGCCATATCGAAGTAGATGGACGCGATCTCGAAATCGAATTTGTATTTCTCGATTTCGTCCCCGGCGGATTTCTTCAGTTCCTCCAGCGTGGCGAGCACGTTCCGGTAATCCTTGAGTCCCTTGTAGATATCGAGCATCAACGTCATGGTGTCGCGGCGGCGGGTTGTGGCCGGATAGCGGGCGAGGGGGATGCCGCAGTTCTCGAGGGCTTGCGGCATCAGGTTGTCTTTCCGGTAGGCGGTCGCGAGCCTGAAGTAGGCGCGCTCGGCGGTTTCCGGATCCATGTTTTCGGCCCGGACAGCCAGCCCGAGCGTGTCGAGGGCGTCGCCCATCACGTCGAAGGCGGGCACGGCCTTGAAGGGGGCGCGGGTGAGTGTGTTTGTGCAGAGTCCGGCCGGGGCATCGAGGCGGACCTGCACATGCGCGTTCAGGCGGATGAAGTCCGCAAGATCCGCCGGGGACCGGTTGACAAATTCGCCCGCCACCGGTTCCATCAGCGCGAACTGCGTGTCGTAGGAAAGGGTCTTCTTCACGTCTTCGCGGGAGGGGCGCGGCGCGGCAGCCGCCTGCTTGAAGAAGACAAGGCACTCCTCGGCGGCGCGGGCGTAGTAGTCGCACGCCTCGCGGTAGTGCCTGCCGTTCTCATAGGCCCACCCCACCCAGAAGCACGCCTGCCGGTAGTATTCATGACCGGGATTGTCGAATAGTTTGAGATATTCCCGGAGCACGAGTTTCATTTTCTCGTAGTCCTGCTGGTTATAATAGTTGATCGCCAACGCGAAGAGCGACTTCTCTCCGTAGCAGCTCTTGGGGGCGATCTGCCGGATCTTGTTGAACTGGTCCTTGGCCTTTTCGTAGAGATCCGCGGCCTGCTCGCGCTGGATGACCTTGAAGCGCAACTCGCGCGGCTCCAGAACGGCGCGCAGGATCTGGCTGCAGGGGGCGTCCTGGTCGGGGCTGATACCGGGCGCGGCGGTATATTCGGCGGCCAGTTTGTCCTCTTTATCGAGACCGTCGGCCCAGACAATCCGGGTGGCGCCGAGTTCCGATATTCTCTGGAGGACCACGTAGAGCATGGCGGGCTTGCCGGAATAGATCTGCCGCCAGGCGCCGAAACCGCACGTCAGCGGTTTGTAGCGCGACTCCGCCAACCGGGCGTCGTAAATCTCGATGGCTTTCCAGGAGCGGTCGGTGTCTGGATCGTCGGTGTCCCGCGCCGGGGGCGCCAGGGTGGGGGTGCCGCCGGTCAGCCCGATGTCGAGTGCCAGCCGGTGGGTGGAGAAATCGAGAATCGTCTGGAGCGCCTGGTCCACGGCGATGCTGCCATCCTTCAACGTGACTTTCCGGTTCTTGAGATAGGAGGCGACGGACGTCGGGCCTTCCTCCGGCGCCCATACAAAGGGAACATGGGCGGCCTTCGAGAGCGCGGACAATGCCTCGCGCGCCGCAAGGGGCTGGTTGGCGGGCCATTCGATATCCACGATCCGCTGAAGCGGCGCATACGTTTTCCGGATATCATCACCCAGGTCAATGACTTCCCTGGGATAGATATAGATCGCGTACTCGACCGCATCCTTGCGCCGCAGGGTTTCCTGGGCGGCCTTGCTGTAGAGGCTTCCCGCGCTGAACAGGATCCGCAGCCGGTCCTCGTCCGAGAAATCGCGTCCGCGGTCGGCGATGGCGGCATAGTGCCTGGCCGCGTCGGCGTACCGTTTCTGATCCTGGTACCATTGGGCGAGATCGAGCGCGAGTTTCTGGTAACGCGGGTCGGTGCCGTAGTCGGCCTCCAGTTGCGAGAACTTCTTCTCCGCTTCTTCGCGCCGGTCTTTCTGTCCGGACTTGAACAACGCCTCCAGAAGGCCCAGTTCGATACCCTTGACCTGGTCCAGCAGGCGGGGATCGGTGGCCTCCCGTGCCCGGGCGAAAAAGTCAGCCGCCCGTTCGGCCGCGGCGCCGGACAGGAAAGTCGGCAGCGCTTCGCCGGGCTTGGGTTCCTTCGGGGGCGAGACGCTGGCGATCTCGCACTGTGCGCGGTGGTACAACACCTCGGCCTTCAGCGACGTCCAGTTCCGCGGCTCGAAGCCCTGTCCCGTGTAGGTCTTATCGTCCAGGAACCGGTCGCAGGCGGCGGCGCAGGCGGCGTAATTCGGCGGTTTGACGAGTTGGCCGGTTTTCTCGCCCACCAGCCCCTTGGAATGCAGGCGGATCAGGCTCAGCAGCGCCTCCGCCCCCTCTACAGTGCCCTGCTTGTCATGGGCCGTTTTTTCCCAGGCCGTCCGGTTCTCCTCGTCACCCCGGGCGAAGCTGACGTCAATGCCCTTGCCCGCGAGAATGGCCGCCTTGTCGTGCGCCTGGCGGATCAGGGGCGAGAGCGGGTAGCGGGTGAAGAGCTGGCTGAATTGATCCGAAGCCTTGCGGTATAGATCCGTGGCGGTGGTGCCGCCGGCCCGGTCGGCCTGATCCATGTAGATGCCGCCGATGTTGAACAGGGCGGTGGCCGCGTAATCCGGGTCCCCTTCGATGGCCAGGTAGGCTTTCAGGGCGCTATCGAGAAGGCCCTTCCCGCGGTAGAGCTCGGCGAGGGTGGCCTGGGCGGTGAGATAGCCCTTTGACGAGGTGTCCACCTGCCTCAGGTACTCCTCCACCCGGGAGGCTGAACCGCCGCGGCTTTTCTCCGCCAGGCCTAGCATCAGGAAAAGATCCGAGCGCGCGGAGCCGGACGGAACGGTATCCAGGAATCCCGTCTCGCCCAGGGATCGGACCACGCCATCGAAGTCATTGCGCTCGAAGAGGATTTTGGCGAGCAACAGCCGGGCTTTCTGCTTCATCTCCACGTCGTAGCGGACGTTTTCGAGCCAGCGACGCGCCTCATCCGGTTGCTTCCGGTCGGCGAAGAGCGCCCCGAGCTGGAGGGCGGCGTTGTCGTGCGCCGTCTCGAAGCCGGCCGGCAACGGCTTGCCCGCGTTCCTGAGTTCGGACATCACGTTCTGGAAATTCTGCACGATCCGCGTGTAAATGCCGACCGCCTTTTCCACTTGGCCGATGCCGCGATAGTATTCGCACAAGGCCTGGTCCGCCTCCATGCCGGTGGCGTGGCCGTATTTGCGGATGTTGTCCTGAATGCGCTTGTGAAGGGCCGTGATTTCCGGTTCGCCCTCCGCGCCGCGCCGGGCGAGGATGATCATCCTGTAGACGAGCATCCTGCCGAGAGTCGGTTCATCGGGGTATTTCGCCGAGAACGCCGCGATTTTACCGGAGGCGCCATCAAAGTCGCCGAGCCGGAACAGGGAGGCGGCCAGCCTGTATTCCGCCGTCATCCGCTCCCGGCCTTCGGGGAGGGTGCGGACGGCCTTGGAGAACCAGGGTCGTGCGTCGGCATACTTGCCGGTGAGGTAATAACATTCGCCGAGCATGAGGAACTGGCGGCCGCACACCTCCTCGGACTGGCCCTTGATCTCGTCCTGAAGTCCTTTGATGGCATCGCCGTATTGACGGTTTCCGAAAAAATTGGAGGAACGGGAGGAAACCTGGGCGGGCTGTTGTGCGACCGCCATGGAACACAGTGAGGCGAGGAGTAGAAGGAATCCCGATAAACCCAACCTACTTCCCCTTGCCGCGCCACGACACCTGAACTGGACAGTCATCGCGTGTGACCATATTACAGACGGCCCCATGACGCAAGCGCGGGGAGCGGCTGCGCGAGGGCAGACGCATCTAAAACACAGGAAACAGAAGGGATCTTACCACGGAGACTCGGAGATTGAGAGAGAGAATCCAAATGTTGCGTCATTTGTAATTCCGGAGTACCTGAATTAAAAATGCCGCAACGGTTCTCTGGAGTAATATCACGAGTCTGGCCGAAGGAACACTGTTGAAGAAGCTTGCCTGAGGTGAGTTACTAATGTTCCCATAATAATTGAAATGTCGAAGAACCTCCCGTATTTCTCAGGAAAACCGTGGCGTATATTTTGGCCTCAAGTACTCATGAGGGCGAAATATAGGCCACATTTGCATATTCTTCTCTCCCTAAACCTCCGCGCCCTCCGTGGTAATCCTTTCTCTTTTCCCCATTAGTGCGGAAAACCCTTTATTCTGCAGTATTAAGATGCGTTTGCCCTGGCGGCTGTGCGAGGCGGTAATGTCGGGATTGACTCCCCACTAACCATTGACTTATAACCATCTTACTCATGGCTCGATTCATCATACATGGCGGAAAACGGTTGGGCGGCACGTATGCTCCCGGTGGAAATAAGAATGCCGTGTTGCCGATGCTGGCGGCGTGTGTTCTGACGGACCAGCCGGTGATCCTGGATAATGTTCCGCTGATTGACGATGTGCGGACCATGCTGGAGCTTCTCTCCGGCATCGGGGTGGATGTCGAACTCAAGGGACATACCGTCAAACTGTGCGCGAAGGGCTTGCGCCGCAGCAAACTGGATCCCGAGTTGTGCAGGAGGGTGCGCTCCTCCATTCTTCTCGCGGGGCCGATGGCGGCCCGGCTGGGGCGTGTAACCCTGTCGCCTCCCGGTGGCGATGTGATCGGACGGCGCCGGGTGGACACTCATTTCCAAGGCTTGCAGGCGTTGGGGATCGAGGTGGAGGGTGGACGGCATTTCGTGTTCCGCCGGAAACGCCTGGAGGGCGCGGCCATGGTGCTGGATGAAGCCAGCGTCACGGCCACGGAGAATGTGCTGATGGCGGCGACGCTGGCCAAAGGCGAGACGACGATCTTCAACGCGGCATGCGAGCCGCACGTGACCGATCTGGCCCTGCTTCTGAACAAGATGGGCGCGCAGATTTCCGGGTTGGGGACGAACCGCCTGATCATCCGGGGTGTGGAAGCCCTGCACGGCGCGACGCACACGGTTCAGCCCGACTTTATCGAGATCGGAAGTTTTGTGGCCGCCGCCGCCGCGACGGGGGGCGACCTGAAAGTGGCCGGCGTTGAAACCGAGACCATGGCGATCATTGGCAAGACCTTTCAGAAACTGGGTATCAAACTCCAGGTGGAAGGGCAGGTCCTATCGTTGCCGGTGCGCCAGACACGGCGGATTGTCAGGGATTTCGGTTCCGCGATCCCCAAGATCGAGGATGGTCCCTGGCCGATGTTTCCCTCCGACCTGATGAGCGTGTTGCTGGTGGCCGCGACGCAGGCAAAGGGGACGGTCTTGTTCTTCGAGAAGATGTTCGAGAGCCGGATGTATTTTGTGGATTACCTGATCGGGATGGGCGCGGGGATTGTCGTGTGCGACCCGCACCGGGTTCTGGTGACGGGGCCCTCGCGCCTGCACGGCACCACCATGGCCAGCCCGGACATCCGCGCCGGCATGGCGCTCCTGATCGCCGCCCTCTGCGCCAAGGGCGAGAGCGTGATCCACAACGCCCAGACCATTGACCGCGGTTACGAACACGTCGAGGAGCGCCTCCGCGTTCTCGGGGCCGATATCGTGCGGGAAGCGTAAAGCGGTGGGGGTCGATCATTAATCCACACTTCGAGTTAAGCAGCCACCCGGAACTGGAACGGCGCATTCTTCATGGACTGGTTTGTGAGTGGAAACAAGCCGTTGACTTCCTGCCGCCCGCGATCAGGAGCCGGCTGGCGCTTCCCGCGTTTGAACTGCGCGACTTCGAGAAGCGGTGGGCCGAATGGAACCGGGAACGACGGGTCATGGCCTTTAGCCACAAGCTGGTCCTGAACTACCGCTGGATGACCGTCCGTGAGGTTCTGCGCCACGAGATGGCCCACCAGGTGGCGGATGAGATCCTCGGGGGCGCCGACCAGCCGCATGGCATCCGGTTCCAGGAGGCGTGCCGCCTGCTGAATGCCGATCCCCGCGCGGCGGGCGATTACCCCTCTCTTTACGAAGCGGGCGACACCGGCGGACTTGACGACAACGACCGGATCCTGCTTCGCGTGAAGAAATTGCTGGCCTTGTCCGAAAGCCCGAACCGGCACGAGGCCGAGCTGGCCATGACGAAAGTTCACGAGACGATCGCCCGCTACAACATTGACCTGCTTTCCAGCCAGGCGGACCGGAACTACTGCAGCCTGTGCCTCGGCGAACCGCAGTTGCGGCAGGCGGCCGACGATTACGCCCTGAGCCGGTTGTTGCAGGATTTCTATTTCGTCGAGGCCGTGTGGATCGGCGCCTATGTGTTCGAAAGGGCGCGGATGGGCCGGATCCTTGAAATCAGCGGCACCACGGAGAATGTCAAGATGGCCGGCTACGTGTATGACTTTCTCAAGCGGGTCATCAAGGACCAGTGGCGGGTCTTCAGAAATGAATACGCCGTCACCCCCGGCCGCAAGGTGGACTTCGCGCTGGGCCTGCTGAGCGGTTTCTCGGAGAAGTTGAAGAATCAGGATGGCCAGCTCGAGAAGGCCAGTCCCGCGACGTACGCACTGATGAAACGGGACGACGCCCAGCTTGTGGCCTACATCCGGTCCCGCTATCCCCGGCTCCGGAAGACGGCCGGCTCCGGACGGAGCGTTGACGAGCACGTTCACCGCGCGGGCCAGGAGGTGGGCCGCAAGACCATCCTCGCCAAGCCCATCGAACACGGAACCACCCGCCGCAGTTTTCTGCTGGGGTGATGAGGAGACGCCCGAATTTAGCCATTGGACTTATTGTTCATAAGCGAAACAAAGATTCCAGACGGACACTTTTTGTCCCATGGTCTCTGCCATAATGGGGGCAGATAGAAAAAGGGAGATGACCATGATTGAGGTAAAACCGGATTTGTTCTTGCTGTTCGGGCGGCTCGACACCTGGGTTGTCGGCATCCAGTACCATGGTGGTGCGAAGGAACTTCAGACGCCTGACGTGGTATTCGAATTGGAGCCTGACAACCCATTCGATCCAAACGCCATCGCCGTCTATACGCCGGATGGTTTTCAGATCGGCCATTTGCCCCGCTACGACGCCTGCTATTTCACGGCCCTGATCGCCGAGGGAATCATCGCGCTCAAAGGACGGGTGGGGGATCCTGAACGAGGCGACAGGCTGCCACTGGCGCTTGAAGTCTACGCCACGTCGAAAGTGTCCGGCATTCTGGTGAGCGATCCGCGCGACGATTGGCGCGCGCTTTATCACAATCTGTTCATTGCCCTGTGGGACAGACTGGGGGATTACTCGGCTTCAACGCTGGAGGAGTTTCGCGGACGGTTCCGTCCTTTTACCCGGGAGCAAGCCCTGTATCCAAAGACCCAATTTCTCTATCGAATGCTGAAGGCCTACATCGCAGACCTTCGCAAGAAGGAGGCAGACCGGCTCCGCGGCCAGGTCCTTGCCTCGGTCGAAGCCATGAATTTCGGCCAGCTCACCGGCTGGCCTGAATTGGCGGTGGTGCCCCTCGACGTAAACGGGGCGGTATTGTTCCAGGGTATGACTGATCCCGGCGTGATCGTTGGCGCCGCCGCAGCCCGTGACGTGATGCGGTTATTACCATCGCGATGTCCCTATTCGGCGGGCGCGCACGGAGCCGTCGTGTTGGTCCACGGGCGATGCTTCTCGCTGGACTGGTTCGAGTCGCCGGAACTCGCCCAGGTGTATTGGTATCAGATGATGCTAACGGGTCTTGAACAGGCCAAGGCTGAGGAGGTTGGCGCAGCCGGTGCGTCGATCAGTTCATCCGAAGGGGCCAAGGAAGCTATCCTTGGGATCCTGCGCAAAGCCGTGTGCTCCATAGGCGCCACGGAAGAAGAGGGCGGAGGCAAGCGGATTGATATCCAGGCGGTTGAACATGGCGGCGAGGCGCTGTATGGTGGTTCGGTGTTACACCATTTGCGCCTGCGGAAGAGAGAGGCGGCCATTGAGACCATCGAGCCCAGTCGTTCCCGTTTTATCGGCCTCCCGAGCGAGTCGAGGTTTGTTCGAGCGACATAACGATCTGGAAGAAAAAGATGCGTTCGCACCCTGGAGGGGCGACGGCCTCGGCGCCTTGGTCTCGGAAAGAGAATTTGAACAGAAGTCGCAAAGATCGCAAAGGGATATTGTTTTTCCGCCGGAGGCGGTTAAAGAAAATTCTTCTTAGCGGGCTTTGCGACTTCTGTTCAAATTCTTCATCTTTTCCCCTTGCGCCCTGATCTCGCTCATGCTACAAGCCAACTTATGTCTAGACGTAATGAGTCGAATAGTGGAGCGGGGGCCGAGGCTTTGGGGGCTTGGCTTCGGGAACTCCGACAGGACAAGGATCTTCCGCTGCGAACGGTTGCCGCGGCGGCGGAGATGGATTCGACCCTCCTTAGCAAAATCGAACTGGGGCAACGGTTGCCTACGGAATCCCAGGCTAAGGCGCTGGCCACTTTTTTCGGTGTGCCCCTCGATGATTTCGAAGCCAAGCGCATTACCGCCCGGTTCTGGCAGGAGAATAACAGCAACCCTGCCGCAGCCAAGGCCGCGGCCATGATTCGTGAATCGGCGCCAGCCTATATGGCGCCCCTTGAAGCCGCGAAAGCCGCACGCGTGTTTTCCTCCTCTACACCTTACCCAACAGCCAAGTCTTCCCGAGGTTCCCATGACTAAAGAGAAACGATTTCTGGATGCCTTACGCGATTTGTTCATCGGCGCCAAGGTTGACGGCCAGTCGGGCTATATCAACCTGATGCGGATCAAGGCCGCCTATTTCGAGAAGATCGTCGAGCCTGCTTTGATGGAGGATGTTGACGCCGCGATTCGTGCTTCCCGCGACTTCCGGGAGGAGCTCTTCGATAAGCTCCACGCCTTTTTCAGCCGCTATTTCAGCCGTTCGGGTTCGATCTGTTTCGCCTACACACCTCAGCACATGAGTGTGTATGAAAAGGTCTATACCGATGAGCAGGATACCGTCCTGTTCTGGAAGACCCATATGCTCTATTACGTGAAGACGGACCGCATTTTCCGTGACTTGAAGGTTACGGTCGAGGATCAGGTCTTCTTCTTCGATTGCACGGACCTGGAACACAAGAAGGCCAATGAGAAACGGGAACTGGTCTTCACATTCCAGCGGGTGGAGAAGGATGGCGCCGTTTGTCTCGCCGTCACCCACTCGGAACGGGGCCGCCAGACCAAGGACGACGAAATCCTGAAGACCCTAAAAAAGGCCGCCCATCCCGTCAAGGAATCGGTCCTGGAAAAAGCGATGGCGGTTTTCGGCCGTCAGAGCGAGGTGGACTATTTCATCAACAAGGACGCCCGGGGCTTCCTGCGGGAGCAGTTTGACCTCTGGATGTACCAGTATGTCTTCAAAGACAGCACGCCGTGGACCGAGACCCGTATCCGGCAACTCCAGTCCCTCAAGGAGATTGCCTTCAAGTTGATCGACTTTATCGCCCAGTTTGAGGATGAACTGGTGCGGATCTGGAACAAGCCGAAATTTGTCCGGGGCTCGCACTACGTCATCACCCTCGACCGCATTGCCGCGCGGGAGGGCGGGCTTGACCTGTTGGCCGACCTGCTCAAGCACAAAGGCCTGGCCGCCCAGGTGGCGGAGTGGCAGGAGTTGGCGATTGTCCCCGCCGACTTCAAGTCCACTGCCGTTCTTGAAGGCAAGGGTAAGGAGCGAAAACTGGCGGATGCCTGGCGCTCTTTGCCGCTGGATACCATCCATTTCAAGTCGCTGGAACTGCGGTTGCTGGGGCTATTTGACGATCTTGACGCCGCCATAGACGGGCGCCTTATCAAGAGCGAGAATTGTCAGGCTCTCAATACGTTCAGGGAAAAGTTTAAGGGCCGAATCAAAATGTTCTATATCGATCCTCCCTATAACACGGGGAGTGATGGGTTCCAATACAGGGACACGTTCCGTCATGCCTCCTGGGTTACAATGCTTCAGGATCGTCTCGCGGCCTGTCACCCGTTGCTGGCACCAAAGGGGGTTTTGTTCTCCAGTATTGATGACAAGGAGCGGCGCCATCTTGAATTTGCCTTGGATGATGTCTTTGGCCGCGAGAACAGGGTCGAAGAAATCATCTGGGTTCAGAACACCACCAAGAATCAATCGCCGACATACTCAACCAACCATGAGTACGTCGAAGTCTATGCGAAGGATTTGCCAAAGGCCGCCGCAGACACGCGTATGTTCCGAGAACCCAAGCCGGGCTATGTGGAGATGACGGAACTTTCAGATAAACTGAATCCTGGCTATCCATCCATTGAGCAAATTGAAGCCAAAATCGCCGAACTCTTTGAGACTCATCGTGCTGAGTTTCGGGCGGAACTTGAAGAGCAGGGTGTTGAGTATGATCGCACACTTGATTCATGGAAAGGGTTGTACAACTACTCTCACGCGGAGTATCGGGATTCAGAAGGGAATTTGGTCAAGGAGCAGCAGGCGCGGGCGAAGAAAGCCAAGATTTGGATCTGGCGTGAGGACAACCCTGCAATGCCTCCGGGCAAACAAGCAGCCAGCACAAACATTCCAAAAGACCCGAATTATCGCTTCTACAGACCTGCACATCCTATTACAGGGCAACAGTGTCCCACTCCTAAGACTGGTTGGAGATGGCCTTTAAGCCCAATAGAGGCAAGAGCTACATCATTCACGGAGTTATCAAATGATAATCGAATTGTCTGGGGTGATAGTGAGAGAAAAATTCCGCAAGCAAAGAAGTTTCTTCATGAAGTTGAAACCCAAGTTGCAAAATCGGTAGTTCTTAATTACTCCGACGGAGAAAAACAGCTTACTGACCTCGTTGGTACTTCGCGGACCTTTGGGAATCCAAAACCAACTTCTTTGATATCTAATTTTATTCTTCAAACGACCGATGAAGATGAGTGGGTAGGGGACTTCTTTGCAGGCTCTGGCACCACCGGACATGCTATTTTGGAGGCCTATCAAACCGACCGGATCAGGCGCCGATTTCTTCTGGTCGAAACAGCGGAATATTTCGATACAACCCTCTTGCCAAGAATCAAACGGGTCTTTGCCGCAACCAACTGGAAAAACGGAAAGCCAATCAAACTGGGTGGTCCCGGTCTGTTCTGTAAAGTCTGCCATCTCGAACAGTACGAGGAAGCGATTGCCAATGCGGCCTATGCGGGGCACGACGATGATCTTTTCCGGAACACGAAGACCGATCCCTATAGCCAGTATGTCTTCTTCCAGGACTCGAAGATGGCGCGGGCGATCGAACTGGACTACGCGAAGGATTCGGTTGATGTTCATCTGGACCGGTTGTATCCGGACATTGACCTGGCGGAGACCCTCTCCTGTGTGACAGGGAAGTGGATCAAGCGGGTCACCGCCGATGAGGTGGAGTTTGCCGATGGAACACGCCAGAGCCTCACCAAGCCGGACTGGCGTTTATTGAAACCGCTTATCTTCTGGGGACCTGTGGTGTGATCAGCCTATGTCATTAAAATCCCTAGAACATCTGGCGGCCAAGGTGCCGTATGAGTCGCTGCCTCCGAACTGGGGCGCGTTCGCCCTGGATCGTTTCTCGACTGACAAAAGTCTGTGGGACTACCAGCAACAGGCATTGAAGCTGGCCCTTGCCGTCCTGTTCAAATTCTATGAGGAGTTTAAGGACTACCAGCCTGGCGAGGGCAGCGATACCGACGCCCACCGAAAACATAGAATGGCCGAATGGTATGCAGACGATATGCAGCTTTCGCCGAAGGATCGAAATTCCCTGAACCTTTCGATGGCGAGGGCGAAGCGTCCACTCCTGGATCTGGTCGATTCATTCTTCCCCCTGGATGATGAGAAGCCGCAGGTGGACTTTGAGTGCCTGTGTAACCGGATGGGTTTCTGGATGGCCACCGGCAGCGGCAAGACCCTCGTTCTGGTCAAACTCCTCGAAATCCTGCACCTGCTCATGCGGCGCCAGGAGATCCCGGTGTGCGATGTCCTGATGCTGACCCACCGGGAAGACCTCATCGTCCAATTCCAGAACGCGATTAACGAATACAACCATGCGCCCGATGCCCCCATTCATATCGAGTTGCGCGAACTCAGGGATTACCCGGAGGCCAAACGGGAAGCGCCGGGCGGCCTGCTCGGGCGCGACTCGACGCTGCGGGTGTTCTATTACCGCTCGGACAACGTGAGCGATGAGCACAAGGAACGTATCGTTGACTTCCGCAATTACGACAACGGCGGCCGGTGGTATGTCCTGCTTGATGAGGCCCATAAGGGAGTGGCCGAGGACTCCAAGCGCAAACATATCTACACCATTCTGACCCGGGCCGGATTCCTGTTCAACTTCTCCGCCACTTTCACGGATACGCTCGACCTGGCGACCACGGTCCACAATTTCAACCTGGCCGAATTCATCTCGCGCGGGTACGGCAAGCATATCGCGATCCTGAAGCAGGAATTTTCCGCCTTCAAGCGGCGCGGTGGTGGCGACTACACCGATGACGAAAAGCGCAAAGTCGTGCTCAAGAGCATGATGCTCATCGCCTGTACCGCCAGGAAAGTGCGTGAACTCCGGGCGGAGTCCGGTGTTCCTGCGCTCTACCATCATCCGCTGCTCCTTGCCCTTGTGAATTCCGTGAACACGGAAGACGCCGACCTGAAGTTGTACTTCCAGCAACTGATAGCGATCGGGCGGGGAGAAGTGCCCGCGCCCATGTGGACGGCGGCGCGAAATGAGTTGTGGGAGGAATTGGCCACCGAGCCGCACTACCTCTACGAAGACCAACGCAGGCTCCGCGTTGCGCAGGCCGACATCATGGATATCCGGCCTGCTGACATCTGGCGCGATGTTTACAACAGCGAATCCGGAAAGGCCGGAGATATTGAGGTGCTGGTGCGACCGGGAAACATCCGGGAGATTGCCTTCAAACTCAAGACCTCGGAGAAGCCCTTCGCCCTCATCAAAATCGGCGATATCACGAAATGGCTCAAGGAGAGTCTGACAGGATTCGACGCCATCGAGACTCTGGAGGACGAGAGTTTCTTCGCGCAATTGAACCAGGCGGATTCCTCCATCAACATTCTCATGGGCTCCCGCAGTTTCTACGAGGGCTGGGATTCGAACCGCCCGAATGTGATCAACTTCGTCAACATCGGGACCGGTGAAGATGCCCGGAAATTCATCATCCAATCCGTGGGGCGGGGCGTACGCATCCAGTCCTGGGGTGGCGCGCGCAAGCGGCTGGAGGAACTCCGTGAAGAATTCGATGACAAGGATTTGTTCCGCCGTCTGCGGGAGAAGGCCGAAGCGCCTGAGACGCTCTATGTTCTCGGAACCAACCGGGATGCGCTGAACGTCGTGCTTGAAGAGCTTAAGAAAGAGAAGCCGCTCCTCCAGGATTTCCTGAGGTTGGAACTGAATCCCGATGCCGGGAAGCGGCTCCTTCTGGTGCCGGAATACAGGAACCAAAGCAAGCCGCTGATTGAAGATCAAGCGCCGTCGAAATTCGAGATTACCCCGGACGACTTCGCCCTGGTCGCGAAGTACGATGCCGCCGTCAAGGATGACCGGGTGCTGTTGCTGACGCACGGGGGAACTCCCCGCCTCGTGAAACAATTCCGCGATTGCCTCAAGGACTCGGATAAATATTTTGCCAAACACAGCGCCCGCAGTTACCGGAACATGGACGTCATGGTGGGGCGCGTGATGGACTATTTCGGCCTGAGAATGCGCGAAGTTGAGCGCATACGCGAACTGGAACCGGACGACATCGTTCACTTCCGGCAAATGTCGGTGGACAAAGTACATGCCGAGGAAATCCAGAACCAGGTAAACCGCGTCATTCATTCACAGACACCGGAGGCCAGGCTCCGGATTGACGATCTGACCCGGAAAGTCATGCAGATGGAGCTCAACCTGACCGAGGCGCACCGGGCCATGGATGATGAAGGACTGAGCGGGCTCGAACGGTTCAACCAGGATCTGACCCTGGAATACCTAGCCAATCATTACTACCTGCCCGCCATCTACTCCAATGGAAAGCGGTTAGACTACCTGAGGCACATTATCGACACCGAAAGTGAAGTGCGTTTCCTGGGAGTTCTTCGCGACTACGTCAAGAAGCCTGACTGTGTTCTGAAGAAACTGGACTGGTGGATGTTCAGCAAGTTGGATCAATACCTGGACGATCCCTTCGTCCCCTATTACGACCCCAAGCAAAATCGTGAGGCCCGGTTTATTCCCGATTTCATCTTCTGGGGACAGTCAGGGGAGAACTACGTCATTCTCTTCGTGGATCCCAAGGGGATGGAACAGATTGACTGGGAGCGAAAAGTTGACGGTTACTGCCGCCAGTTCGAGGATGGCAAGGGGGCGTCCCGGTTATTCGGTTACGACAAGCTCACCGTTTCTGTCCGTCTGGCGCTATTTTCGCGCGACCGCAATCAGTGTCCGGAAGGGAGCTACAAGCGCTTCTGGCATGATAACGCCCGTGATCTTTTCACCGGCTTAATGGATGTCGGCTCTGCCAAAAAGGGTTGCGCCAATATCAATTGAAATGCGCTCTGACTGAGGACTTTGGATGAAATCCAAAATTATTGAAGCGATGAAGGTAGTCTTCGGAACCGACCAGAGGCGGATCAATCATGCGCTGTCCGTTCTGGGTTATGCGGAAACGCTGCTGAAGGACGAGCCCGGTGATGAGCTGACGGTGGTGGCCGCGGCGATCCTCCATGACATCGGGATCCACGAAGCCGAACGGAAATACAATTCCTCCGCTGGAAATTATCAGGAAATCGAGGGGCCGCCGATCGCCCGGGCAATCCTGGAACGGTTGGAATTCGATGGGGCCCGGACGGATCATATCTGCAAAATCATCAGTCTTCATCACCATGCGAAAGGACTCGACTCGCCGGAATTCCGTATTCTGTGGGACGCCGATTGGCTGGTGAACATTCCCGACGACTATCCCGGCTGGGAGCCGGCGCGACTGAAGCCGATTGTGGAAAAAGTATTCAAAACAGCCGCCGGACGCCGTCTGGCCGAATCCCTGTTTTGTGGTTTGTGAAAGAGGGGTGGGGTTGAACCGATTGATCCTTGCGCCGATTCGCGGCATTACCGATGTCGTTTACCGGGATGCATTTGCCCGCTGTTTCGGCGGTTTTGATTCCGCCGTGGCGCCGTTTTTTCAACTTCGCCAGGGGCATTCGCTCCGTCCCGCCGAACTCCGGCAGGTCGCCTTGGACAGCAATCGCACCTTGCGAACAATTCCCCAGGTTCTGACGCATCATGCTCCGACTTTCCTGGCTGCCTTGCGCGAATTGGGCGAGGCCGGACATGGAGAGGTGAATTGGAATCTGGGGTGTCCCTATCCGACCGTGGCCGGCCGCGGGCGCGGCGCGGGCCTGCTCCCGCACGCGGATCGTATTGACGCCATCCTGGCTGAGGTTATGCGGGATGCCCCGGTCAGGCTTTCCGTGAAAATGCGGTTGGGGTACCACGATCCGGACGAATTTCAGGCGGTCATCAAGGTGCTGAACCAGTATCCTTTGACGGAGGTGATCCTCCATCCGCGCACCGCCGACCAGATGTATGACGGTGTGGTGGATGTCGCCCGGGCTGGTGAGGCGTTTGCTTCATGCCGTCATCCCTTCGTTTATAATGGAGACATAACTGACATGGAGAAGTTTCGCGATTTGAGCAGGCGTCTCCCCGGCGTGGCGGGCTGGATGATCGGCCGGGGTGCGTTGGCAAATCCCTTTCTGCCCGCGCAGCTTAACGGAACCCCTGTATCAGCTCCGGACAACCGGCGCGAAAAGCTGATTAAGTTTCATGAGTTGTTGTTTGAAGGCTATGGCCAATGGCTGAGTGGCCCCCGGCATCGGTTGGACAAGATGCAGGAACAATGGGAATACTTGTCGCAGGTGTTTGCCGATTCCTGGTCTGTCCTCTCACGCATCCGCCACAGCAACGCCAGGAATTATGAGGCGACCATTGATTGGATTTTTTTGCAGGACTTGAAAGAGGAGCGTGGGGAATGATGAAGCGATTGATGACAGGATGCCGCCCGTGTTGGGTTGTCGGTTTGATTCTGGTGGCAACGGTATACCATGCGTGATTCTGATTTGGTGGTATTATATCATCTGAATAACATTGACGGAGTAAGCCAATGGCGTATAGTCATCGCTTAAGTTTTACAGAGACACCGGTCTTTACGAAGCAAATTGATAGCCTTCTAACCGACGATGAATATCGGGATCTCCAGCAGGCATTAATTTTGAACCCTGAAGCTGGTGATTTAATCCGGAATAGCGGAGGGTTGAGGAAAATACGGTGGCGCACCGCATCAAAGGGAAAACGTGGCGGGATCCGGGTGATTTACTATTGGTTCGTCCGTGAAAGTGAGATCTACATGTTATTGGCGTACGGCAAGAGTCAAAAAGATAACCTGTCGTCAAAGGAATTGAGCGTTCTTCGCGGAATCGTCAGTAAGGTTGTGTCATGAAAAAAGAACTGTTTGCAGATTTTATTGAAAGTCTCAACCAAGTTGGCCGAATTCGAAAAGGACAATTGGCGCCGGGACGAGTGCACCAGTATCATCCTTTGGATGTGAAGCGCATTCGAAGCGGACTTCATGTGTCGCAAAGCCAGTTTGCCGTGATGATCGGAGTGAGCAAGGCAACCCTTCAGAATTGGGAACAGGGGCGGCGGGAACCGGATGGCCCGGCAAAAGCTCTTCTTCGCATCGTGGAAAAGCAACCAAGGGCTGTCTTGGAAGCTCTCAGAGCTTCATAAACCGGACATATTGCTCCCATCACAGCCACAGCGGCATGGAGCCCGGTGATTGGCTGTCGAGAGTGCCGGAGGCGAGGAGTTCGTCGAGCTGGGCCAGAAGACGGTCTTTGTCCCGGGGCAAGCGGGCTTCGAGTGGAATGATGTTGGAGGTGTGGTTGGCCCGGAAGACGGTGTTGGTCAATTCCAGATGCTCCACGATCAGCCGCAATTCCCCGACAATCCGGGCCTCGGTCAGAAGCTGGAACCGGTCGGCGGTGACGTCAGCATGAAATTCAGTGCCGGGAATAGGGATAACACGTAAGGCGGAGAGCAGGCGGGGTTGAATCCGGTTCAGCGCCTCGGCTGTGGCCAACGCATGTTCCCGGGTCCGGTCGGCGCCGCCGAGGCCAAGCAGGATCATCACTGAAAGGCGCAAGCCAGCAGCCTGGGCTCTGCAGCCTGCCTCGACCATGACGGCGGCACTTTCGGCTTTCCGGATTCGGCGCAGGGTTTCCTCGTCGCCGCTTTCCAGTCCGAGGTATAAGGTTTGAAGCTTGAGCGCGCGGAGCGCCTGCAAGTCTTCCGGCTTTATATTCATGATTGCGTTGCCGGTGGCGTACGTGTTCACCCGGGCCAATGCGGGAAAGTGGCTTGCCAGTGTCGTCAGAATGGAGTGAAGATCAGAGAAAGACCGGCGCATGACATCGCCATCGGCGAGGAATATCCGGTGCGTCTCCGGTGCGTCACGGGCTTCCTGCGCGATCATGCGGGCGATGTCGGGCAGGGGGCGAGGGTTGTATTTCAGTCCCCGATACATTCCACAGAAGGTGCAGCGGTTATAGGGACAGCCTTCGTCAATTTGCAGGATCAGGCTGTCGGCTTCGGCGGGAGGTCTGAAGAGGGGATTGTTCACCATTGTTGCTCAGCCCGGAACAGCCTGACGTTCGAGGGCGGCAGATCCTTGAGAACGTCTAAAATCTTCCTTTTCTCGCCGGGAAGATGAAGGAAGGGACGGACATCAGCCAGCGGTTGGACCACAAACCGGCGACCGGCCCACTTGGGGTGGGGGAGGTTCAGGATGCCGTCGGTCTGCTGGACGTTTCCGGCATAAAGGATATCGATGTCAATGGGCCTCGGCGCATTGCGATCCTCGCCGCGGATACGACCCATATCGGTCTCAATTTTATGGATTGCATCGGAAAAGGCCCGCAGTTCCATCATGCTTTCCACGATGATAACGGTATTCAGATAATCGAGAGTGGCATATTCCGGTTTCACATCGACCGGCTCGGTCTCATAGACAGGCGCCTTGGCCACGATATGGGTTCCCGGCAGCGCGGCAATACGGGTTACCGCCCCTCGCAGATATCCGAGCCGGTGGTCAAGATTCGATCCAAGTCCCAAACCGATTTCCATATGAAGAAATGATGAATGATGAGTTATGAATGATGAATGGGGAATTTCTTATCTCAGCCCCAGAACGTCCTGCATATCGTAGATGCCCGGTTTCCGCCCGCCGGCGAGCCAGGCACCGGCATGGAGAGCGCCCTTGGCGAAGGCGTCGCGGCTGGTGGCGCGATGGCTGATCTCGACCCGTTCGCCCTCGGTGGCAAAGAGAACCGTATGATCCCCGATGATGTCCGCCGCCCGGAGCGCATGGATGCCGATCTGCCCCTTGGGGCGTTCGCCGCCGAGCCCTTCGCGGCCGAAGATGGCCACGTCTCGGAAATTCTGTTTACGGCCCTGGGCGACCTTTTCGCCAAGCCGCAATGCCGTGCCGCTGGGGGCGTCTTTTTTGTAACGGTGATGGGCCTCGGTGATTTCAACGTCGTAATCCAGCCCGAGCGCCTTGCCCGCCTGTTCGACGAGGGCGAAGAGCACGTTCACGCCAAGGCTCATGTTGGGTGCCCAGACGATCGGAATGACCTTGGCGGCCTGGTCCACCGAGGCGCGTTCGTCCGGGTTCAGACCCGTGGTTCCGATGACCACGGCTTTTTTCTGTTCGACCGCCAGTTTGACGGTCGCGGGGACATTCTCGTGGAAACTGAAATCAATGAGGACATCGGCGGCCTTCACGGCGGCGGGCAGGTCGGAGGTGATGACGATTCCGATGTCACCGATCCCTGCGATCATTCCGGCGTCTTTTCCGCACAACGGGCAGGAGGCCTTGTCCACGGCGGCCACCAATTGGATTTCCGGCATCAATTTTGAACACCGCACCAGCGCCTGGCCCATCCGGCCCGCCGCCCCGACAATCGTTACTTTAATCATGGTCTGCTCCCGCTCTGTTTCCAATCGCTTCTCTACAATATCCACCGCTATTGCTTCACGCAATGGATTTTGTCCATTCACGAGGTGGGTTGACTGTAGTAGCCGCCGTCTCGGCGGCATTCTTTCCGAACTACCGGCGAGGACGCCGGTTACTACAAGAATCCGGGCCCGGTCAGCGCATGGCCACGGTTTTACCATTTGGTTCGGCGGACCATGTGGCGATTCCCAGCAGGGAACGCACCTGTTCCTGGACGATGAGGGCGCGCCGGTACGGGATCGGGACTGTCAGTGCTTTTTCAGAATCATAGAGATCCTGCAGGATATTGGAGCGGCACAGGAAGCCCGGCTTGGCGTTGTCCCGGCAGGTTCTGACATAGGCGAGATACCGGTTGTAATCGGTGTTAAGGCCGGCCATGGACATGTGGGACGCGTCATTCACAATGGCGGCCATGCGCTCCGCCGTGACGTCGGGATTCTCGGCGATTCTCCGGGAGAAATCGAGCGTGGTGATCTGGGAGTGGAGGATGTGGTGCGCCCGGATGACATTCATTCCCTTCCAGCCCGCGTTCAGCCAGGCAAAGGACGCCGCGGCGGTCTCGTTGGATCCAAGGGAAAAATAAACACTGAGGGTTGATGACCGTGTGATTTGGGAGGAGATCCACGTCATGCCCGGGAGATTCAGGCCGGGCTTTTCGCTATAATAATAGAGCGCCTTGTTGAGAGGTCCGACCGGGGCGCCCCGGTTGCTCAATGTGGAGGGCGAGGTCATCTGGGCGCACGATAAGAGCACATCGCATCCATCCAGAGAAAACCGGTTGAACGTTCGTGAATTCGTATAGGAGAAATAGCTGCCCGATTCGGGATTGGGAGTGATTTCCTCCGTGCCTCCGAGCCGTCCGGAGACGCAGGTCTGACCGCCTGCCGGCCCTGCGCCAAGGAGCGAATAGACACGGATCAAGGCATTGCTGTCAAGCGAAGTGGAGTAACGGAGGGAGGCGGGAAAGACGGCGTAGTCGGGGATGCCGGGGGTGAAATTCAGGGAGAGGAAATGCTGGAATGGCGCCTCGATTTTCACCATGTAGGCCGCCCCCTCCGCCCCTTGACGGGAGGCTAGTTTCCAACCGCTGTCCTCGAGGCAGGCCCGGCGGACGAACTCAATCAGCGCCCGCCCTGATCCGGGCGAAAAAGGAACTCCGTCCGCCGTCATGGCGGTAAAGAGGGCTTCCAATGATTGTTGGGCTCCGGCAGGGAGGGGGCGCATATTATCCACAATATCCTGAGTGGACGACGCATGATCGGCGGTCCGCAGGACAGGGACATCCCCCGCGTCCGCGGGGCGCGTTCCAATCAGCGCAATGAAAAGGAGCATAATCCCAACGTGTAGTCTCATTGTGTTATCCCGTATCCCTGCAAAACATCCATTATAAAGCATGATGGGAAGACCGGGCAAGGCGATTTCCGGCGCGTCTTCTTCATTGACATGCCCCGCATGGTATTTGCACACTGGTCCCTTATGGCGGAAATGAATTTACCAAACAAGATCACGGTGGGGCGCATCGGCCTGACCTTCGTCATGGCGGGGTTTCTCACGTCGGGCATTCCCTACGGAAAGACCCTGGGTCTGATTACGTTCGGGCTGGCGGGGCTGTCGGATTGGCTGGACGGCATGCTGGCGAGGCGGCTGAATAAGATCAGCATTTTCGGCCAGCTCATGGATCCGCTGGCGGACAAGATTCTCGTCTGCGCCGCCTTTGTCAGTTTCGCCGCCATCAAGATAGTGCCCGCCTGGATTGTTATTACGATCATCAGCCGCGAGTTCGTGGTGACCGGCCTCCGGTTGCTGGCAAGCCAACAGGGAAAGGTTCTTCCCGCCGGGCCGTGGGGGAAACATAAGATGATCTGGCAGACCGTTACCATCGTCGTGATCATGCTCGGTGTGGCCCTACAGGAGGAAATCCTCCCATCCGTCCTCTCCGCCGTTGACCATGCCCGGTTCATGGTCGAATTCGATGTGTATTTCAACAAGACCACCATGTTCCTCACGCATTTTGTGGCGGCCCTGACGGCTGTTTCTGGTGTGATTTATCTATGGGATGGCCGCGGACTCTACATGGAGCACACCTGACATGGCGCAAGACTGGAACATCAAGGCCCGCTCCACCGCCTGCACGGGTTGCCAGACCGCCTTCACGGATGGGCAGCCGTATTTCACGAGGTTGGTTTTCCAGGAGCATGATTATACGCGGGGGGATTTCTGCGGGGTCTGCTGGGCGGCCGAGCTTGCGACGAACCCCGGGTACAGTTCCTGGAAGGGGTTCTTCAAAATGCCGCCCGCCGAGCCGGACCGCCGGATCAAGAAGGAGACCGCCGAGTCTCTGCTCAGGGACTTGATCGAAGCCGGGGATGCCTCCAAGACCAGTGTCATTTATATCCTGGCCGTCATGCTTGAACGGCAGCGGGTCCTGGTGGAACGGGAAGTCAAGACGATTGAGGATGGCTCCCGCGTCGTGATCTATGAGCATAAAAAGACGGCGGAAACCTTTGCCATCACCGACCCGAAATTGAAATTGACCGAGTTGGATCTCGTCCAGAAGGACATTATGGCGCTGTTAACCGGTCGCGAGGACGGCGCGCCCGCCCTTCCAGCCGTCGCGCCTTAAACCATGTTCGATCTCACGATAACCGGGGGAATGGTATTGGACGGTACGGGGGCGCCGGCCATCCGTGCGGATGTGGGGATTACAGGGGACCGGATTGCCGCCGTTGGCGAGCTCGGCACGGCGGAGGCAAAGACAGTTTTGAATGCCGGGGGGCTGATCGTTTGCCCGGGTTTTATTGACACCCATTCCCATTCGGACGCCTACCTTCTGATCGAGCCCTCCGCGCCGAGCAAGGTCTTCCAGGGTGTGACCACCGAGGTGGTCGGCAATTGCGGCGCTTCGGCGGCGCCCCGGTTGGGGGTGGCGCGAATGGCATCGGACTGGGAGCCCTTCACCTATCCCGGCGCCTGGAAGACCCTGGGTGAATACCGGCGCCTGCTGGAGCAGGTCAAACCCGCGGTGAACGTGGTTCCCCTGGTCGGGCACAATACGCTGCGCGCCTCCGTGATGGGGTATGCCGGAAGAACTGCCACGTCGGAGGAACTGGCCTCGATGGTGAGGCTTCTGGAAGAAAGTCTGGATGAGGGCGGACGGGGTTTGAGTTCCGGCCTGATCTATCCGCCCGGAATGTATGCCACGCGAGAGGAGATCCATACCTTGGCCGCCGTGGCCGGGCGGAAGCACTGCATCTATACCTCCCACATGCGCAGCGAGAGCAGCCGGTTGATTGAAGCGCTGGAGGAAACCATCGGTGTGGGCCGGGAAACGGGAGTGCGCATCCAGGTCTCGCATCTCAAGACATCGGGAAAGGCCAACTGGCATCTTCTGGACTCCGCGCTGGAGACGATTGAGCGCGCCCGACGGGACGGGGTTGAGGTGGCGGCGGACCGGTATCCCTATATTTCCTCCTGCACCGATCTCGACGTCATCTTCCCGGATTGGGCAACCGAAGGCGGCCGGGACGCCGAACTGGCGCGGCTCCGGGATTCCGCCACACGCGCCAGGCTTCGTGATGAACTCCTTGAAAATCGCTCCGAACGGTCCTGGGGCAGCATCACGATCGGCTCCACCTCGGCGGCGAATAGCCGGTTCCGGGGAATGCCCCTTGAGCAGGTGGCCGGAAGTCTGGGAATGACGCCGGTGGATGCCGCGTTGTTTTTGATCGAGAGCGATAATCTCGCCACGAGCGCCTTTTTTCAGGGAATGAGTGAAGACAATTTGTGGCGGATTCTGGCGCAGCCTTGGGTGATGATCGGTTCGGATGCCTCATGCCGCGCGCCCTGGGGTCCTCTAAGCCATGATTTCCCGCACCCCCGCGCCTATGGGACATTCCCCAGGGTGCTTCGCGCCGCCCTTGACGGAAAGACGGCGGGGCTGCCCGAGGCGGTGCGGAAGATGACCCTGCTGCCGGCGACCCAGTATCGGTTGAAGTCCCGTGGCGGGATGAACGTGGGCGGGTTTGCCGATATCGCGGTTTTCAATCCCTTGACGATCCGGGACCTGGCGACTTTCAGTGACCCGCACAGGGTGTCTGAGGGAATCAGTCATGTCGTGGTGAACGGCGTTCCCGTCATACAGGATGGCCGGTTGACGGGGCGACGTTCCGGGCAATGGCTCTGACGTGCGAGAGGCCGCACCGGCGGCCTATTTCAGGGATCCCACGGCACGCCGGATCGCCTCGGCCATCTGGCGCAAGACGATGGGCTTCATCAGAATTTCGCGGACGCCCCCGTCGAGGAGGTCCTCGTTCGAGATTGAATTGCTGAAGCCGGTACACAGGATCGAGGGGAGGTTGCGCCTCAAGCGATGGATTTCCTTCACCATTTCCAGGCCGGTCATTCCCGGCATGATTTGATCCGTGATGACGAGATCGAACCGCCAGGGGTCTTCCTTGACAAGAACCAGGGCATCCGCGGGCCTCTGGCATGCCGTCACCCGGTACCCGAGTGAGGCGAGCAATTGGTTCATCATGGTGACAATTCCCGCCTCGTCATCCACAATCAGCACCCGTTCCCGTCCCTTGGGAAGGGGAACGGCGATATTGGCGGTCAACTCCGTGATCGGTTCCTGGAGCGGAAGGACGATATGGAAGGTGGTTCCCTTGCCGACGGTACTTTCAACGGTGATGTTGCCGTGCAGGGAGGTCACGATGCCCTGGACCACGGACAAGCCCATGCCGGTGCCCTCTCCGCTGCGCTTGGTGGTGAAGAACGGTTCGAAGATGCGGTCCAGAATGGCCGGACTCATCCCGTGTCCGGTGTCGCGGACAAATATTTCAACATAGTCACCAAAACGCAATTTCGACAGGGGCCCCTGGGTTTTGTTGTCCACCGTGACCGCCAGCATTCCCACGTCCAGGATTCCGCCTTTTTCCCGCATCGAATAGACGGAGTTGGTGCACAGGTTCATGATGATCTGGTGGATCTGGGTCGGGTCGGCTTTCACGATGTCCCGCTCGCATTGGATGGTGGTCCGCAATTCGATATTTGCAAGGACGGAGCCGCGGAGTAACTGGACGACTTCCTTGACCAGCGGAATCAGTTTGATCGGTTTAACCTCCTGCTCCTTCTGGCGGCTAAAGCTCAGGATTTGCTTCACAAGTTCCTTCGCGCGATAGCTCGCCTTGAGGACTTCCTCCAGATTCGCATGGATGGGATCCTCGGGCGACACGGTCATGACGGCCATTTCAGTGTAACCCAGGATGGGGGTCAGGATGTTGTTAAAATCATGGGCGATACCGCCGGCCAGGGTGCCGATGGCCTCCATCTTCTGGGCCTGGCGGAGGATCCGCTCGTGTTGGCGCAGGGCTCCCACGGCGAGGCGGTGGTCCGTGACATCCTGCATCTGGAGCATATACCCCTTGGGACTGAAGTTGGCGTCAAGCCCGAGGTTGGTGATCAGCATGTCGAAATGGTGTTTCCCGGTCTTGGCGGAATTGAACCGTTTCTCGGTTCTGGCTTCATCGAAGTCAACGACCGTCTCATACCGGACCGTTCCACCCTTCATCAGCGTGGAATAGGATTCGGCCGAAAGGTCGGTTGAATCCAGGAGCTGGGTAGCCGAGAACTGGATCCGGTCGCTGAAGCCGAACATGGCCAGCGCTGAAAGATTGACATCGGTGAGTTTCCGCGAGGGGTCGAAGAGGGCGATCCCGATGGGGGTGCGGAGGAAGAACGTGGTGAACCGCAGTTCGCTTTCCTTGAGCGCCCGCTGGGCCTGCCGGATGGAGTGGGTGTCATGGATGGAGTAGAAGACCACCGGTTGGTCGTCATGGCCCATGATGCAGTTGGTGACTTCGGCCGGTATTTCCTTTCCGTTCTTGGGGCGGATCAGCAATTCGACGGTAACAGCGCCGCCCGCCTTGTCCTCTTCGGAGGCATCGGGGAGGCGCGCATTACGCCATTGTGAGAGCAGTTTGGCGTAGCGGATGATGCCGCCGCCCTCCGCATTGATTTCGAGGTCTTTCGGGGAGAGCGAGAGCAGTTCCTCGCGGCTGTATCCGAGACGGAGGCAGGCGGCCTCATTGGCTTCGATGAACTTGCCCGGTTTTCCGGAAGCCAACACCGTATGGACCAAAATGGGATTAGGCTCATTGTTCAGGAGCGCCTCATACCATTTTTTCAAGTTCTCCGCCGCGTGTTCGCGATACAGGTGATCCTTGACGTTTTTCAAGAGCTGGCGGTTGGCTGCATTCAAACGCAGGTATTGTGTCCGGAATATCTTTCGAAGCTGATAAACGACCACGATGATGATGATCGCGCCGGACAACAAACCGACCCCGACCAGAATGGTCAGAATGGCTGACGAAGCGGGGGGGTGGTAATTCACCCAGCGGGCGAGGGATTTATAAAATAGAGAATCGCGGTCCTGCTCGAGCTCGGCCAGTTTTTCGTCCAGGCCCTGTCTCAGGTTCCGGTTCATTCCGCGGAGTACGGCAAAATGAAAATCCACGGGAACCGTGACCAGGGGGGTCGGGTCCAACTCATATTCCTGATAATGGTTGTCGCCGAAAAAATGGTCCACAAGGCCCACGTCCACGCGTTTGAATTGAACGGCATCCAGCACATCCTCATAGCGGGACATGGCTACAAACTGGCAGGTAATGGAGGCGGTTTTCAGGGCTTCCTGAAGGTTCAGGTAATGGATGTCGCTGCGGAGCACCGCCACGGTTTTCCCGTTTAATTCCTGAAAAGACGGGGTCTGGAGTTTGTCGCGGGAATAAATCTGCCCGTACGAGGTGATGATTCCGGTGGTCGTGTAGTCCAAGTTTTCCGACCGGTCAAGAGGGCGTGGGGCCGGGAGCATGAGATCAATTTCTTTACGCCACAACTTATTCATGATCCCGGCGCGGGAATCAATGACGTAAGTGAGGGTCCAGTCGTTTGTCGCGGCGGCGGCCTTCAGAATGTCAATGCACACGCCCTGGGGGGATTGGTCTTTGTCGAGGCTGGTCAGGGGCGGCTGAAGATAGAGGCCGACTTTGACTGGAATGGCCTGAAGAACCGAGGCTGAGGCCATGGCCAGAATGATCGAAATTGTAGCGGTTTTCTTCATGACGCCATAAAATAATCGCGCGGAACTTTACCACAAGAGAAGCGGGAGCCAAAATAATTTATCTCAGGGTTTTTTCGCGACCGGGGATAAGAGAGGGGCGAATCGCCAGGAGGGATGAAAGTCGCGCGACAGCGGCAGATTCAGCAATTCGGAACGGATCAGTTCGATGGGAATGGCATTGGCGGCGAGAATGGCATCGTTGAAGCCGGATTCCGTCATCAGACCTTTTCCGACGAGGTCCGTCCGCAGCGCTTCAAGCTGGAGGGCGCCCAGAAGGTAGGCGGCCTGATAGAGGGGGGGGAATCCTCCGTCCACCAAGCGTCGCGCCTCGGCTGTCGCGCCGGATCGTTCATGCCCAACCCGGTTGACGAGAAACTCAACGATTTCCGGGGGAGTCATTTTGCCGAGGTGGAATTGCAGTGCGACTTCCACCCGGGCGGCGCGGGTCATCCTCCAGAAGAGCATGCCCAGCCGGTCTTCCGGTGATTTTGCCCAACCGAGATCCCACAGGCGCCGTTCCCAGTACAGAGCCCAGCCCTCGACATAAAAGGGCGTGTTGAAATATGACCGTTGGTGGTTATTACGGGCCGCCTGGTATCGCTGGAGGTGATGACCGGGGATGAGTTCGTGAGGGGTCACGTTGCGGGTGAAGTGGCGGTTGTTGCCCCGCATGGTCATGAGCTTGTCGTCGTGGGGCATGGAGTCGCGGGCGTAGGCCACCATCATGGCCTGGCCGTTATAGGCGGCATACGGAATCGTTTTCAGGGTTTCCGGGGACATCATGGAAAGGGTCCAGGTCTCTTCGCACATCGGGGGGATGGTCACCAGATGGTGTGCCTTGGTGAAGGCGATCGCCTCGCGGGCCAGGCCTGAGATCAGCGCCGCCTGTTCACCCGGCGGGACAAAATCAGCCTTCACCTTGGCGAGGGCGGCTTTCCAATCGTCGCCAAACCCCATGTCCCTGGCCGCGGCTTTCATCTCGCGCTCGCACCAGGCCATCTCACCCTCCCCGATGGCCAGGAGCTCGGCGGCACTGTAGGAAATGAACTCATGCTGGATCGCGTCCGAAATCCCGGCTTCGCCAAGGGGCTTCCCCACGATGGGATCATCGTCTTTCCCCTTGATGCCGGCGACCTCCTCGCGAAGGAACTTCGCATAGTCCCCAAGGGCCTTGTCCGCCTCCTCGTAGGGTTTATTGACCCACCAGGTGAAATCCGGCTGAAACCCCTCATGGAAGGAATACCACGTCTTGAGGGTGGCCCGAAGACTGTCGGTGGCCGCGGCGGCGCGCTGTGCCAGCGGGGCCGAAATGACAAGCGGAGTGCCGGTGGGGGAATGAGCGGCGGCCAGGGTATTTGATGCGGCGGCGGTGGCGTTGGTTTTCAAGCCCTGTTCCACGCGGGCACGCAACTCCTTGATTTGTCCAGACAGCCGGCTGACCCGGGTGGCGGCAGCCTGGCTGTCGGTGGGTTCACCCTTCAGCCGGGCCTCTTCCAAGATGTAAATATTAGTGCGATAGGCGACGAACGCATTGATTTCGCCCCACTGGACGCGTTCACGGGCTAGCTCGGATAGACTGTTTTCCAGGTCATTCCGGAGCAGGACGTAATCCACCTTGGCAGACTGGGGGAGGGTGTCGAACGGAATGGTTATCAGCCGCGACAGCCAACCGGTGTAGAGGGTTTCGAGCCGGGCAAACCGGTTTGAGGAACCGGGCACGGGAAAGGCGGCCGCCACATCGTGCTGGTCGGCGGCATAATTCTCGATCAGTGACGCGATGGAAGGCGCGGAAACAGACCCCGCGAGGGTGGGGCAGGCCCCCATGGCCATCACGACAAATACCCGGGTCAACAGGAAAAACCGCTGCGTGTTCATAGTGCGGCCAGTTTCTCCGCTCAGGGGATGGGAGTCGAGAAGAGATTGCTGCTCCGGCCCGGTTCAGTACA